>Ga0182741_1001171_pt1 | contig 35674 bp, 36 predicted proteins | sample eDN5th37CBELigOP_FD_128874 | JGI IMG/M metagenome (GOLD analysis project Ga0182741, IMG submission 128874) | Enriched Organic Plus compost microbial communities from Emeryville, California, USA - eDNA 5th pass 37_C BE-Lig OP (version 2) (version 2) ... | reverse complement strand
GATCCACGGCTCCTCGATCGCGGCGATCTTGACCACGTCGGGCATGTCGGCCGGGTTGTGCAGCTCCTTCACCGTGCCGTCGGTGAGCCGCATGCGGTAGACGACCGAGGGGGCGGTGGCGATGAGGTCGAGGTCGAACTCGCGCTCCAGCCGCTCCTGGATGATCTCGAGGTGCAGCAGGCCGAGGAAGCCGCAGCGGAAGCCGAAGCCGAGCGCGGCCGAGGTTTCCATTTCGTAGGAGAACGAGGCGTCGTTGAGGCGCAGCTTGCCGACGGCGGCGCGCAGGTCCTCGAAGTCGGCGGCGTCGACCGGGAACAGGCCGCAGAAGACGACCGGCTGCGCCGGCTTGAAGCCCGGCAGCGGCTCGGCGGTGGGGCGGCGGTCCTCGGTGATGGTGTCGCCGACGCGGGTGTCGGCCACCTCCTTGATCGAGGCGGTGATGAAGCCGAACTCGCCGGGGCCGATTTCGTCGGCCTGGATCATCTTGGGCGTGAAGTAGCCGGTGCGCTCCACCGGGTACTTTGCGCCGGTGCCCATCATGCGGATGGTCTGGCCCTTCTTCAGCACGCCGTCGATGACGCGCACCAGCACGATGACGCCGAGATAGGCGTCGTACCAGCTGTCGACCAGCATGGCCTTGAGCGGCGCGGTGGGGTCGCCCTCGCGCGGCGGCGGCAGGCGGGTGACGATCGCCTCGAGCACGTCCTCGATGCCGAGGCCGGTCTTGGCCGAGATCATCACCGCGTCGGAGGCGTCGAGGCCGATGACCTCCTCCACCTGCTCCTTGACGCGGTCCGGCTCGGCGGCAGGCAGGTCGATCTTGTTCAGCACCACGACGATCTCGTGGTTGGCGTCGATGGCCTGGTAGACGTTGGCGAGCGTCTGCGCCTCGACGCCCTGCGAGGCGTCGACCACCAGCAGCGAGCCCTCACAGGCGCGCAGCGAGCGCGAGACCTCGTAGGCGAAGTCGACGTGGCCGGGCGTGTCGATGAGGTTGAGCACGTAGTCCTGGCCGTCCTTGGCGCGGTAGTTCAACCGCACCGTCTGGGCCTTGATGGTGATGCCGCGCTCGCGCTCGATGTCCATGTTGTCGAGCACCTGCTCCTTGCCGGCCATCTCGCGGGCGTCGAGCCCGCCGGTGAGCTGGATGAGCCGGTCGGCGAGCGTCGACTTGCCGTGGTCGATATGGGCCACGATGGAGAAGTTGCGGATGTTCTTGAGTGGCGTGGTCATGGCCGGGCTTTAGCAGGGGCATTCGGCCGAAGAAAGTCCGGAAACGCAGGGGCGACGGCAAGCGCCCGCGCAACGGCGCCGCACCGCCGTCCCGGTCGCCGTCCGAGGCGCCGGGCTGAAAGTCCCGGCCAAGACCATTTGCGCAAAGAGTCACGCGCCAAACCGGGAAATCTTCTACGCAAGGTTGCATACTTGCACGTATACTATTTTTAGTTGCGTTTTTCTTTGACTCGTGCAACCCTTTCGGGAAAAGAGGGGATCGTCATGAGCCTGGCGAGGGAAGGGCGGCGGTCGTCGTGGATCGCGGCGACCATGGTGGCGGTGCTTGCCGGGCTGGGGCCCGCCGGATGCGCCTATGTCACGGCGGTGCCGGTGAAGCCGGGCGACCGGATCTCCGGTGTGCGCGTGTACGACGTCAGGCCGCTGCTGGTGGTGTCGGGAGCAAGCACCGAGATCAAGCTCGTGCCGAACTACAACCGCGCCTATGCGATGCAGTTCGGCGCCTTCCTGGCGAAGAACGAGTTCAAGATGACCTTGAAGGACGGGATGATCTCCCAGCTCGACGCCAATCTCGACACGACCGAGTTCATCAAGCTGCTCACGGCCATCGTCGACAAGCTGCCGACGCCCGGCCAAGCCCTGTCCGGAGACGCCAGGGTTGCCGGCGGCGTGCAGGACCGTTTCCAAGTCTACGACATCGTCTTCGACAACGACGGCAATCTCGTCGGGCTGAAGCCGCTGATCTACACGGACGAACTTCGGTCGCTGAAGACCACCCAGGTCGCTCCGTCTCCGAGGGTCATCCAGCAGGACCCCGGCAGCGGAGTGAACGTCGGACCGGTGAACGGCTGAACGCAAGGGAGGATCGGGCGGTGGGAGACCTCGTCACGCACCCGCAGTATTCGACGGTGTTGCGGACCGTCGAAGAGCAACACGAGGAGCTCTGTCGTCGCTTCGGCGCCCACCATATCGGCGTCGGCAAGAAGCGCGTCGGCGGGAAGCGGCAGGGCACCACGTGCATCATCTTCTACGTGGAGAAGAAGGGCGATGCGCACAAGGCCGAGGGCATTCCCGAAAAGCTGCCGCTGCTCTACGCCGACGGCACTTCGGACCGGAGCGTGGCCACGGACGTCGAGGAGATCGGCGGGATGCCGCGGGCGCTTGCCGGAGGCATCCGCGGCGGCCATGTAGTCACGGCGAGCGACGGAGAGGACGGCACGGTGGGCCTGGTCGTGCGTCGCAGTGGCGCCGACTATCTCGTCACCAATGCGCACGTTGTGACCGATCCGGGTCGGTTGCCGGGTCCCGTGAAGGCGAACGGGGTTATCGGCAAGGTTGAAGCGCTCGATGATCTGAGCGCCGGGATCATCCGGACCGACGCCGCTCTCGTTCGCATGCCAAACGGGACCGTCGCGGATGGGCAGTTCCGCGGCCAGCAGCTGGTCCTGAAGGGGTCCGGCGATATCGCCATGAACGACGGCCACGCGTTCTACTTCGTATCGAAGGACTTCACCTACAAATGCCGATGGGAGGGCTTTGTCGGCGGGCCCACGCCCTTCATCGTCGACGGATTTCAGAAGCATTGCGCCGGGTTTCACAAGCTGCGCGTCACCGTCGGCCAACTCCAGCACGGCAATTCCGGGTCCGTCGTATTCCGCGAGGGAAATGGCGGGCTGATCGCAGTCGGCCTGCTGTTTGCGGGAGAGCTGGACACAGGCATCGCCTGGGTCTTCCCGCTGCGACGCGTTCTCGATCGCCTGGGTCTGCAAATCTGACGCGCCCCTCGGGGTCGCGTCACATGGCGGCGAGACCCGGCAAATGGCGGGCCTCGCCGATGACGCGTGGGGCAGGTGTCGGACGGCCAGACGCGGCTCAAGCCACCGTCAGCTTGACGTCGATGTTGCCGCGGGTGGCGTTGGAATAGGGGCAAACCTGGTGAGCCTTGGCGACCAGGGCCTCTGCCTCGGCGCGCTCGAAGCCCGGCAGCGTAATCTTCATTTCGACGGCGATGGCGTAGCCGATTCCGTTGGCGTTCTCACCGATGCTGACGGACGCGTCTATTGCGGTGTCGTCCGGGATCTTCACCTTCTCGCCGCGTGCCACCGCCTTCAGCGCGCCGAGGAAACAGGCGGAATAGCCCGCGGCGAAGAGCTGCTCGGGATTGGTCCCGGGGCCGTCATTGCCGCCGAGGGCCTTCGGCGTGTCGAGGGTCAGCGACAGCCGGCCGTCGTCGGTCGTGCTGGTGCCGGTCCGACCGCCGGTTGTGTGGGCATGTGCGGTATAAAGGGCAGACTTGATCATGGGAACAATCTCCGTTTGCGCGATAATATATATCGCAATAACTGACGAGCGGCAACAGGATTCTTGAGGGATGCCGCTTGCGTGATCGGTAAGACTGCCTGGGAGGAATGGTTCCAGCGCCCAGGATCCAAGGACGATGGTTTGAAGATCATCCCTCACGGGTTTGCCCCTCCTCCAACGCCGGCGCGATCCCATAGACAAGCGTGCCGCTCCCGCACCGAGCCGATAGTCCTTGCTTCCCGGGGGGACCACCGATCAAGGAAGTGCCAGAGCCGGACCGGCCAGCGCCGGGACTTTGCAAGCCGCGGCTGAGGAGGTGGCGCTATCCGTTCCTTGCGACAACCGCACCAACGCAGGACCTGGCGTTTGCGTACACGTCGGCTCCGCTTGCCGACGCGGTGACCTGCGGCGACAGGTGCGCGTTTGACCCGACATTTCCTGGCCCGCGACTGCTGCCCACCTGCCGCCTCGCCCACCGTATCCGGATACGCAGAGGCTTCATTCCACCGGTTCCGGATAGGCCGGGCCCCTCGCCGCAGCGGGCGCCCGGTGATAGCCTCGGCCCCCAATGGGACCGACGGCATGCGCTTTTTCGACTTCAGTTCCTGGCAGGCGATCCTGACCTCCATCGCCGGAATCCTGCTGGTCACGCTGATCGGCATGGGCATCCGGCTCGTGATGATGATGACGCTGCAGCAGCGGCGCGAACGGCAGAACCGCCAGATCAACGAGCGGCTGAAGGCGCTCATCGCCGCCTACAAGACGCTCGGCGGCTCCTTCACCGGCACTCTGACGGTGGACCCAACGCACCTGCGCGACCTGCGGCTCGCGGCGGGTGCAGCAGAGACCGACGAGGCTGCGTCCGGCGCCTCGGGCTTCGAGCGGGCCCGGCGCGTGCGCGATGCGGTCGAGGCGGCCCTGTCCGACGTCGTGCTGTTCGGTACCGAGGCCCAGGTCGAACTCGCCGCCGCCGCGATGCGCGAGATGGCCGCCGGCCGGCCGGTGCATGTGCACGCGCTGGTCGTGTCGCTGCGCAGCTACATTCGCGAGGTGCTCGACCTCGAGCCGATTCCCGCCAACGTCGTCATCCCCGAACAGGGACCTGCCCGGCCGCAATCCTCCGGCGGAGGGCGGAGCGGGGCGGGTGGCGAGGTATCCCGCGGCCGCGGCCAAGGCGGCGGGACGTCCGGTGCGGGGGCTGGCGGCGGCATGATGATGGGCGGCGGCATGGTCGGCCTAGGCGCCGGCCTCGGCGGCGGCACGGCCGGAGAAGATGAGGCCGCCCCGGAAGACCGACGCTGAGGCGCCGCGCGGTCGGTCAGGCGGCGGGGCGCGTCGCCTGCCAGCGGGTGAACTGGGCCTTGAGGTCGTCGGCGACCGCCTCCGGGTCGGGCGAGAAGCCTTCGGCCAGCATGCGGCGAGCCAGCATGTGGTCGGCAGGGCGGTTGACTGATTCCACCGCGAGCAGCCGGCCGTCGCGAAAATGGTAGAGCGAAAAGCGGTTTTCCTCGGGCGAGCCGGCCAGCGCGATGCGATCGCTTCCCGAGGCCAGCCCCGCCATCTGCAGCTTCATGTCGCCAATGTCGGACCAGAACCACGGCACGGCGGCGTAGGATTCGTCATGCCCGGTGATAGTGCGCGCAGCGTGTTTGGCCTGGTCGGTGGCGTTCTGTACCGACTCCAGCCGCACCTCCGCCCCCGATCCCGCATGGCGGAACAGCGCGGCGTCGCCGATGGCGAGGATTTCCGGGACGGAGCTTCGTAACGCGGCATCGACACGGATGCCGTTGGCGACGTCGAGCCCCGTTTCCGCCGCCAGTTCGGCGTTGGCCACCGCGCCGATGCCGACCAGCACCAGCTGAGCCGGGATGCGCCGGCCGTCGGTGGTGATGACCGCCTCGACCCCGGCCGGGCCGCCCTCGATCCGCTCGATGCCGACGCCGGTGCGGATGGTCACGCCGGCTGCCGCCAGCCTGCCCGCGACATGGTCGGAAATCGGCTGCGCCACGGCACGGCCGAGCACCCGCGACTGGGCTTCCAGGACCGTCACGCGCCGTCCGGCCGCGGCAAGCGTCGCCGCCACTTCCAGGCCGATGAAGCCGCCCCCGGCCACCACGACGTCCTCGGCAACAGCCATGCGCTCGCGCAGCAGCCGCGCGTCGGCGAGCGAGCGCAGCGACAGCACGCCGTCGAGCTCCGCGCCGGGCACCGGCAGCCTGCGCGGCCGCGATCCCGTCGCCAGCACCAGCCGGTCGAAGCCGAGCGACGAGCCGTCGGCGAGGGCCAGACGGCGCGCGGCTCGATCGATCGACTCGACGCGGCTGCCCGGCCTCAGATCGATGCCGGCGCCCGAGAAGAAGGAATCAGCGCGCAGAACCTGCGGGCGGGGCTCCGCCTCCTTGAGAAAGGCCTTCGATAGCGGCGGCTTGTGATAGGGAAGATCGATCTCGTCGCCGACGAGGGTAATCGTGCCGCCGAAACCCTCGTCGCGCAGACTGGCCGCGGCCTGGACGCCGGCGTGGCCGGTACCGATAATGACGACGTTGCTGACCATGTTTCTCGCAGCTCTTGCCCGGGCGATGCCAGCCTAGGGGCCGCAACCGCGGGCGGCTGCCCCGGAACCGACATCGCACCGACCCGGCGCGTCGCATTGGCGCCTGGGCTTGTCAAGCGCGCTCGCCACGGTCCAAGCTCGACGCTCCGCCCTGCTAACGTAGCTGGAGATGGCCATGCGTCGCGCCAAGAATCGCACCTTCCTCGCCCTGCTCATGCTTGCGGGCGTTTCGCCCGCGCAGGCAGATCCGCTCTCGGACCTGCTGAAGCAGGACGATGGCGCGGCCTGCTTCGAGCGTATCTACGACGACGCCCATCTGGCCAGGAACCCCAGGCAGCGGACGCGCAGCGTGCTCATGTCGCTGAAGGAGGCAGAGGATGGGGGCGGCACGGTCATCCGCATCCGATTCCAGCGCACCGACGGGGAACGATACGTCGTCGGCACCTGCGAATGGGCCAATCCGGCCAACCTCGACACCATGGGCGAGAAGATGATTCCGGCCTTCCGCGGGCCGGGCGGGCTGGATTGCCATGCCGCCACCGACGTCGACGGAATGTCGGCCGAAGAGGGCGGCGACTTTCCGGTCGACCTGCGCGACGGGACGGTTCCGGTTCTCTACATGCCGGAGGACATAGCGGCCTGGCGCTCGATCGATCGTCCCGGGAATGCGGAATTCCTCCCCTTCGGAACCGACGACAACGTGTTCCGGATGGACCGGACGGACGCAGGCGCATGTCGGGTCCTTGTGGACGCCCTGCCCTGGTTCGGCTAAGCGATCGCTTCGATCACCAACTTATCATCTATCTTGGGTTGCATTTCGGCGCTGTCTCGGCTTGCTCCCGCGCAGCATGAAGGAGACTGCCGATGACTCAATCTGAGGATTCCAGCCGACCCCACCTGATCATTCCGGCCCTGGGAGGGCTCTATTCCGCCCTGCATGAGGCCGCCGAGACCCTGTTGCGCGTCGTCGCCGGGCTGGCGCTGGTGACGCATGGGGCATCGAAGATCGTCAATCCGTTCGGCGCGGTGGGCATGGTGGAAAGCCTCGGCTTCTACCCGGGCGTGGTCTGGTCGCCGCTGCTCGCCGCCACGGAGTTCTTCGGCGGCATCCTGATCGCCATCGGCCTGCTCACCCGGCCGGCGGCGGTCGCGGCGACGATCGTGCTGCTGGTGACGGTGTGGTTCCACTGGATCGTCCAGGGCCAGGGCTACGCGGGCGCGGAGAAGTCGATCCTGTGGGCGGCGATCTTCATCTTCTTCGCCGTACGCGGCTCGAACAGGCACTCGGTGGACGCGCGGATCGGCCGTCAGTTCTGATCAGCCCATTGCGGCGCTACGACCGCTTTGCGTTTTGCCGCAAAGCGACTATGACGAGCCCAGCCAAAGCCTGTTGCGGAGCCAGTGATGACCGAAATTCTCCAGACACCGAAGCGGGTGACGGTGTTCGGCGGATCGGGATTCCTCGGCCGGCACGTGGTGCGGGCGCTGGCAAGGCGCGGCTACCAGGTGCGGGCCGCCTGTCGCCGACCCGATCTCGCCGGGCACCTCCAGCCGCTCGGCAATGTCGGCCAGATTCGCGCCGTCCAGGCGAACCTGAGGGTTCGCTGGTCGGTGGACCGGGCCGTGGAAGGCGCCGACCACGTGGTCAACCTGGTCGGCATCCTCTCCGAATCCGGACGGCAGCGCTTCGCGGCCGTCCATGACTTCGGCGCCCGCGCCGTCGCCGAAGCGGCGCGCGCCGCCGGCGTCGGGCTGACCCATGTGTCCGCCCTCGGCGCGTCGGCGGAATCGCCATCCGTCTATGCCCGCAGCAAGGCGGCCGGCGAGCGCGCTGTGTTCGAGACAATCCCGGAGGCCGTTATCCTGCGGCCGTCCATCGTCTTCGGCCCCGAGGACCGCTTCTTCAATCGCTTCGCCAACCTGGCGCGCTTCTCGCCGGTGTTGCCGCTGATCGGCGGCGGGGAGACCCGCTTCCAGCCGATCTACGTGGGTGACGTCGCCGAGGCCGTCGCCCGGTCCGTGGACGGAGCCGTCGCGGGCGGCCGGATCTACGAGATCGGCGGACCCGAGGTGGAGACCTTCCGCGAGTGCATGGAAGCGATGCTCCGGGTCATCGACCGCAAGCGTACGCTGGTGCCGGTGCCGTGGGGACTCGCGTCGCTGCAGGCCGCGATCCTCGGCCTGCTTCCGAACCCGCTGCTGACCACCGACCAGGTGGCGCTGCTGAAGAGCGACAACGTCGTCTCCGAGGAGGCGATGCGCGAGGGACGCACCCTCGCGGCATTCGACGTCCGGCCGCAGTCGCTTGAGGCAATTCTGCCGAGCTATCTGTGGCGGTACCGGGCAGCCGGACAGTTTACGCGCCGCACGGAGGCCTGACCCGCCCTTGGAGGCGACGCTCGCCGCGCTGCTGCCGGAAGGCATCGGCACCGGTGCGGCGGCCCTGCTCGTCGTCGCCAGCTTCTTCACCTCGGCGCTGACGGCGTCCTTCGGTCTCGGCGGCGGGGTCGCCATGCTGGCGCTGCTCGGCCTGTTCGTGCCGGTGGCCGCGCTGATCCCGATTCACGGCGCGGTGCAGCTCGGCTCCAACAGCGGGCGGGCCTGGTACCAGCGGGCGAACATCCGCCCGACCGTGGCCCTTCCCTTTATCGCCGGCAGCGTCGTGGGCGCGATCGCCGGCGCGTTCCTGGTCGTGCAATTGCCGGACGCCATCCTCAAGACGGTGCTCGGCGTCTTCATCATCGTCATCACCTGGGCGAAGTTTCCGTGGATCGCGCGGCTGTCGAAGGCCGGCCTGTCGATTGCGAGCGCTGTCCTGGCGATCGTGACGATGTTCGTCGGAGCGACCGGCCCGCTGGTGTCGCCGGTGCTGGCGCGGTTCCTCGAGAACGACCGCAAGGGTCTGGTGGCCACCCATGCCGCCGTCATGGTGATCCAGCACGGACTGAAGATCGTCGTGTTCGGAATCGCCGGATTTGCCTTCGGCGAGTGGCTGCCTCTGATCGCGGCCATGATCGCCACCGGCTATCTCGGGACGCTGTCCGGAACCTCGCTGCTCAACCGGATGCCGGAGGAGACGTTCCAGCGGTGGTTCCGGATCCTCCTGACCCTGCTCGCGCTGGACCTGCTGAGGCGCGGGCTGGTTGACCTGTTCTGATCAGCCGAACACGTAAAGCGCGACGAGGCCGACGGCACCGACGACCAGGCGCCACCAGGCGAACAGGCGGTAACCGTGGCGCGAGACGTAGCCGAGCAGCCACCGCACGACGATGAGCGCCATGACGAAGGCGGCGACGAAACCGGTCGCGATGACCGGCACGTCGGCTGCCGAGAGGATGTCGCGGTTCTTGAGGAGATCGTAGGCGAAGGCCCCGGCCATGGTCGGCATGGCCAGCCAGAAGGAGAACTCGGCGGCGGAACGCTTGTCGGCCCCCATCAGCAGGGCCCCGACGATGGTGGAGCCGGAGCGGGAGGTTCCCGGGATCATCGCCAGGCACTGGAACACGCCGATGACGAAGCAGACCCTGAGCGGAAACTGGCCGACGTTGGTGTAGCGCGGGTTCAAGGGCATCCGGTCGACGGCCATCAGCACGAAGCCGCCGAGTATCAGCATGATGCAGATGAGCTTCGGCGTCTCGAACAGCACCGTCTTGATGAAGTCGTGCGCCAGCGCGCCGATGACCGCCGCGGGCAGGAACGCCAGCAGGATGCCGGCGACGAAGCGCTGGGTGGCGCGGTCGCGGGGCAGGTCGATCAACATGTGGACCAGGCGCCCCGCATAGACCGACAGCAGCGCCAGGATGGCGCCGAGCTGGATGAGCACCTCGAAGGCCTTGCCGGTCGATTCGAAGCCGAGGAAATGGCCGGCAAGCAGGATGTGGCCCGTGGACGAGACGGGGATGAACTCGGTCAGCCCTTCGAGCAGGCCGAGCAGGAGGGCGTCAAAGAGCGATTGATTTTCCATGGACGAGTGCGGCTCTAATCGGCCGCAGCTTGCTTGTCACGGCGCGTTAACGATCCTATAGGTCAGGCGCCTTAACGGCTCGTTGACAACGTTTGGCGAAGAGTGCCGGCGCCCCCTTCATCTGGCGGCGCCATTGCAGCCAGCACATCCATCGGATTCATGCTCACGCTTTTCCATCATCCGTTGCTTGCCTCTTGCCGTTTCGTCAGGCTCGCCTTCGGCGAGTACAACGAAGAACTCGCGCTGATCGAGGAGCACCCTTGGAACCGGCGGAAGGAGTTCCTGGCCATGAACCCGGCAGCGACGCTGCCGGTGCTCCTCGCGGAGGGCGACGTGCCGATCGTCGGCGCGACCGTGATCGGCGAATATCTCGACGAGACGCGCGGCGTGCTGAAGCGCGACCGGCGGCTCTTTGCCGAGGATTCAATGCAGCGCGCGGAAATCCGCCGGCTGATCGACTGGTATCTCGGCAAGATGGAACACGAGGTGACCCGCCACATGGTGCGGGAGCGCGTGTTCAAGCCGCACATGCGGCCGGAACAGGGCGGCGGCTCGCCGGATGCCGCTGCGATTCGCGCCGCGCGCGCCAACATCCGCCAGCACCTCAAATACACCAACTGGCTGGCCGGCACCCGGCCGTGGCTGGCCGGAAACCGAATCTCCTATGCCGACCTGTCGGCGGCCGCGGTCATCTCGGTGCTCGACTATCTGGGCGAGATCGAGTGGCGCGACTATCCCGCGGCGCGCGACTGGTATGTGCGCATCAAGTCGCGACCGTCGTTCCGGCCGCTGCTGGGCGACCGGGTGCGCGGGCTGATGCCCGCCCCGCATTATGCGGACCTCGATTTCTGAGAACAGACATGCCTCGTCGGCCAGCCTGAGGCGGCTGGTCGAGCGCGCTGCGGCCGAGTGCGGATTCGACGCGGTCGCGGTGACGACCCCCGACGCCATACCGCAGGCGCCGGCGCGGCTGGCCGCCTTCGTGCGCGACGGCTTCCACGGTTCCATGGACTGGATGGCCGAAACGCTGCAGCGCCGCGGCGATCCGCGTGTGCTGTGGCCCGAAGTCCGCTCCATCATCATGCTGGCGATGAACTACGGGCCGGACGGCGACCCGCTCGAGGGCGTGCGGCGCACGGACTGCGGCAACATCTCGGTCTACGCGCGCAACCGCGACTATCACGACGTCATCAAGGGCCGACTGAAGACCGTCGCGCAGAAGCTCGCCGCCGCCTCCGGCCAAGAGGTGAAGGTCTTTGTCGACACCGCGCCGGTGATGGAAAAGCCGCTGGCGGAAGCGGCCGGGCTCGGCTGGCAGGGCAAGCACACCAACCTCGTGTCGCGGACGCTGGGTTCGTGGCTGTTCCTGGGCTCGATCTTCACGGCCGCCGAACTCGACGCCGACGCGCCGGAAACGGACCATTGCGGATCCTGCCGCGCATGCCTCGACAGCTGCCCGACCGACGCCTTCCCCGCCCCGTACCGGCTCGATGCAAGACGCTGCATCTCCTACCTGACCATCGAGAACAAGGGTCCGATCCCGCGCGAATTCCGCGAGAAGATCGGCAACCGCATCTATGGATGCGACGACTGCCTCGCGGCCTGCCCGTGGAACAAGTTCGCCCGCGTCGCCTCCGAGGCGAAGCTGGCGGCCCGCAACGACCTCAGGGCGCCTCCGCTTGACGACCTGCTTCGTCTCGACGATGCCGGCTTCCGCAGCCTGTTCTCCGGTTCGCCGGTGAAACGGATCGGGCGCGACCGCTTCGTCCGCAACGTGCTGATCGCGGCCGGCAATTCCGGCCGCCCGGAACTGGGGCCGGCCTGCCTGGCGCTTCTCGACGACCCCGCGCCACTGGTGCGGGGTGCCGCTGTCTGGGCGCTGTCGCGGCTCTGCGACAGGAGGGAGTTCGCGGAACTTGCGGACCGTCGCCGGGATGACGACCCCGATGTCGCGGAGGAATGGCGGCTGGCGCTGGGCCGGGCGCCCGTCGCGTAGAGGCGTCCCTCACCAACCGTACCCCGCAGCGGCGCTTGATCCGCCGCGGCGCATGCTGACAGACTCGCGGACGCCGACAACCGGGAGGCCTTGCCATGGCCGGAACGCTCCTCGTCTATGACGACGCCTTCCCGCGGGCGCGTGTCGCGGCCGGCCCGATCCGCAACACGCCGAGCGCCGACGAACTGCGCGCCAACTCCTACCCGGAGCCGTTCCGGCTGCTGCCCATCTGGGAGGCCTCGACTCCGGAGACCTACTTCCAGGCAATGGCGGACGCCGCGGAGGCGATGGGCAAGCCCGACTGCTTCATCCTGTTCGGACACGGGCGGGTGGTGAACGCCGCCCAGGCAGGAGGCACGGTGCGGGTCACCACCGGGATCATCATGGGGTCGTCGGACATCACCGCCTCGAACGCCTCGGGCCTGCGCGCCCTGCGCGGCAAGTTCGCGCGTGGCGCGCGGGCGGAACTGTGGGTCTGCGAGGCCGCAGCCGCGGGCGCTTCCGGCGGCCAGTCGGGGCAGGTGCTCTGCCAGGCCATCACCGACGCGCTGGGGATCGACGTGATTGCGGCGACGATCACGCAGGAATACACCACCGTGAACCAGGAAGAGATTCCCGGCGGCGGGTGGCAATCGACGGCGCAGTTCCTGCCCTGGGAAGGTACGACGGTGCGATTCACGCCGCGTCGCCGCTGAGGGACAATCATTGAAACAAGCACGGGTCTTCATTTTCGGCGCCGGCTATTCCGGCAAGGCCTTCGCGGCCGAGCGCCCGCCGGGCGCGACCATCCTCGGCACCACGCGCAGCGTCGATAAGTTTCGCGGGTTGCAGGCGGCGGGCATCGAACCGCTGCTGTTCGACGGGGTTGCGGCGGGGAACGAGATTGCCAGGGTGCTCGCCACGGCCACGCACCTCGTGGTGTCGATCGCCCCCGACGAGGCCGGCGATCCGGTGCTGCGGGCATTCGGCGAGGCGATCGCCACGGCGATGCCGGAACTCCGCTGGATCGCCTACCTGTCGACGGTCGGCGTCTATGGCGACCATGACGGGCGCTGGATCGACGAGACCGCCGCGTGCCGCCCGGTCTCGGCTCGCTCGAAGCGGCGCGTCCAGGCGGAAGCGGCCTGGGTGGCACTGGCAGCACGACGCGACGTGCCGCTGGCGGTGCTGAGGCTTTCCGGCATCTACGGCCCCGGGCGAAATGCGTTCGTGAACCTGGAAGAAGGCAAGGCGCGGCGGCTGGTGAAGACGGGACAGGTGTTCAACCGCATCCATGTCGCGGACATTGCCGGCACGCTGTGGCACCTTGCCGAGCGACGTATCGGCGGCGTCTTCAACGTCACCGACGACCTGCCCGCCCCGCCACAGGACGTCGTGGCCCATGCGGCGTCGCTGATGGGAGTGGAGCCGCCGCCGGAAGTGCCGTTCGAAGGCGCGGAGCTGTCGCCGATGGCGCGGTCGTTCTACGGCGAGAACAAGCGGGTCTCCAATGCCGCGATCCGCGCCACCGGCTACCAGTTCCGCTATCCGGATTATCGCTCGGCGCTGTCGGCGATGTGGGCAGACGGCGACTGGCGAGGCGCCAAAGACGACGCGCGCAGCCCGATCCGACAGAGCTGAAAGCGTCCTTTTCGCCACGGCTTTGCCCAAGACGGGATTCATCCTGCGTTAACCAGCCCGGCGCAACGTTGGCGCCGGCGGGGATCGGAAGGACCAGATGCCAAACCAATTCCTGAAGAGCATCCGTCGCTGCCTGCTGCCCTTCCTAATGGTGGCGGCGATGGCTGTGCCGGCGCACGCCGAGGAACTGGCCAAGAACCTGTTCGGCAGCCAGGCCTTGCCGGCGGCGACGGCCCCGCAATCCTGGGGGTTCTATTCAAAGGGCTGCTTCTCCGGCGGCGTCGCGATCGCGACGGACGGGCCGCACTGGCAGGCCATGCGGCTGTCGCGAAACCGGCGCTGGGGCCATCCGGCCATGATCGATCTGCTCGAGCGGTTTTCGCGCGACGCTGCGGCGGACGGTTGGCCGGGCCTGCTGCTGGGCGACATCTCGCAGCCGCGCGGCGGTCCCATGCTCACCGGCCACGCCTCGCACCAGATCGGGCTGGACGCCGACATCTGGTTCACGCCGATGCCGAACCGGCGGCTCACGCCGCAAGAGCGCGAGAAGATGAGCGCGACCTCGCTGGTCGACGAAAAGACGCACCGGGTCATCGAGAGCCGCTGGACGAAGGCGCATGAGCGGCTGCTGAAGCGCGCCGCGAGCTACCCGGAGGTCGAGCGCATCCTCGTCAATCCCGGCATCAAGAAGAAGCTCTGCGACACGGTGAAGGGCGATCGCACCTGGCTGCGCAAGGTCCGGCCGTTCTGGGGCCACGACTACCACTTCCACATCCGCATCGGCTGCCAGCCGGGATCGACGGGGTGCAAGAAGCAGGCCGACACCGCGCCGGGTGAGGGCTGCGACGAGTCGCTCGCCTGGTGGTTCACCGAGGAGCCCTGGCGACCGAACAAGAATCCCGACGCACCGAAGGCGCGCGACGTGATGACCATGGCGAGCCTGCCGCAAGCCTGCCGCGCCGTGCTGGCGGCCCCCGCGCCGGAGTCCGAGGCAGTGGTGACGGTGGGTCCCGGCGACGACGCCATGCAGGTTGCCGCCGCGGCGCGCCGCAAGACGGCCACGCAGCCCTCCGAACCCTCGGTGGCCGTCGTCGAACCGGAGCCGTCGCTGCCGGTCAGCTCCTATGCCGAGACGCCGGAGACGGGAATTCCGGTGCCGCGGCCCCGCCCTTGAGGGCGGCGCTTCCAACCCCGCCGAATCAAAGATAGGAATTCAATCGATTCGACGGGGAGGGCTGCGTCCTTGGTCCAGCGGCTGCAACTGGCGCTCATCGCGCACGACGAGCGGAAGGCCGCGATGGTTACATTCGCGGTGGAGCACGCTTCATTCCTGGCACACTGCGACCTCGTCGCGACGGGCACCACCGGTCAGCGCATCCTGGAGGCCTGCCCGCAGCTCGCGGTCAGGCGCCTGAAGAGCGGACCGCTGGGCGGCGACCAGCAGATCGGCGCGCTGATTGCCAGCGGCGACATCGACGCGTTGATTTTCTTCGTTGATCCGCTAACGCCGATGCCGCATGACGTCGACGTCAAGGCGCTGACACGTCTGGCCTGCGTCTACGACATCCCGATGGCGCTCAACCGCGCGACGGCGGAGCTCCTCATCAAGGCCTACGAGAGCGGCGCAAGCCGCACGGGGGAAAAACAATGACGGCGACGGTCGCCGACGATGAACCCTTTGCCTTCCCGATCCTGATCGGCGACATCGGTGGCACGAATGCGCGCTTCGCGGTCGTGTCCTCGCGGGATGCCGGGACGAGCGAGCCGATCGTGGTGAAGACCGCCGACTTCCCGACAATCGACGACGCCATCCGGTCGGCGGTGATCGAGGGCGCCGGATACGCGCCACGCTCGGCCGTCATCGCGGTGGCCGGACCGGTGAACGGCGACGAGATTCCCCTGACCAACTGCCCCTGGGTTGTGCGACCGAGGGGAATGATCGCCGGGTCAGGACTGGCGGACATCGTCGTGCTGAACGATTTCGAGGCGCAGGCGCTCTCGGTGGTGGCGATCGGCCCGGAACACATGAAGCGGATCGGCGGCGGAACGCCCGATCCCGATGGCGCCCGCGTCGTGTTGGGGCCCGGAACCGGGCTCGGCGTGGCCGGGCTGATCCGGGCGCTCGGGCGCTGGATTCCGGTGCCCGGCGAAGGCGGACACATGGACATCGGACCCCGCACGCCGCGCGACTTCGAGGTGTTCCCGCACATCGAGAAACTCGACGGCCGGCTTTCGGGCGAGCAGATCCTGTGCGGGCGGGGGCTGGTGAACACCTATCGCGCGGTGGCGGCGGCAGACGGCGTCACGCCCCGCTTTACGGAACCCTCGGAGATCACGGCCGCCGCCCTCGGGCGGACGGACCGGATCGCAGAAGAAGCGCTGGAGCTATTCGTCACGTGTCTCGGCCGCACGGCGGGCGACCTGGCGCTGGTGTTCAAGAGCCAGGGCGGCGTGTTCCTCACCGGCGGTATCGCCCAGAAGATCGTGCCGGCGCTGGAGCGCGCCAATTTCCGCGAGGCATTCGAGGACAAGGCACCGCACCGCGAGATGATGCGCGGCATGCCGATCTATGTCATCACACAGCCACTGAACGCGCTGGCAGGGCTCGCAGCCTATGCACGCGAGCCCGACCGCTTCGGTGTGCGCACCAGCGGACGGCGCTGGCGTGCGGCGTGACGCGTCAGACCGGCGCGGCACAAGGGCATAGGCAAGACCGCCAACAGGCGTTATGACCGCCCGCGGACGCGGTGCGTCATGAAACGAGACAAAGACTGGCCAGTCATTGAGCGCCAAGAAACACAACAAGCAGCCGGTTGAGAGCGCCGAGATCATCGCGCTCATCCGGCGAGTCCTGGCCGAGAATGGCCGTGAATATCTCTGGAGCTATGCGGCAGCCGGCGCCCTTCTGATGTCGATCGCCGCCGCGACGGCCTTCAGCGCCTGGATCATGAAGGACGTCATCGACGAGATCTTCTACAGCCAGCGCAGTGACCTTATCGTCGGCATCGCCTTCCTCGTGTTCGCCGCCTTCGCGGTGCGCGGGCTGGCGGGCTACGGGCAGGCGGTGATCCTCGCGAAGGTCGGCAACAACCTCGTGGCGCGCTACCAGCGCCGCCTGTTCGATCACCTGATGCGGCTGGGGATGGAATACCATTCCGCGAATCGCTCGGGCCGCCTCGCCGCGCAGGTCAACGCGAACGTGATGGGCATCCGCGACCTCCTGGGCATGACGCTGACGTCGATGGCCCGCGATGTCGTGACCCTGGTCGGCCTGGTGGTCGTGATGATCGTGCAGGACCCGACGCTCTCGCTGTTCGCCCTGCTGATAGGCCCGCCGCTGGTCTTCGCCGTCTACAAGCTGATGCGCCGCATGCGCCGCATCACCCGCGAAGCGGTCAACATCAATTCGCGCCTGATCGGCGCGATGCAGGAAGCGACGCAGGGCATCGCCGTGGTGAAGGCCTTCACCATGGAGGACCAGCTTTCGGCGAAGATCGGGCGCCTGATCGACAATGCCGAGGAGCGCTCGAACAAGATCGCGCGGATCTCCGAGCGCCTGACGCCGGTGACCGAAATCCTGGCCGGCCTGGCCATCGCCGTGGTGATTGGCTACGCCGGCTATCGGGCAACCTACGGCGGCCAGCCGCCGGGCTCGATCTTCTCCTTCATTTCGGCCCTGCTGCTTGCCTACGATCCTGCGCGTCGACTCGCGCGGGTCCAGGTCGGGCTCGAGAAGTCGATGGTCAACGCCCGCATGATCTACGAGATCCTCGATCTCCAGCCGCACCAGCGCGACGTCCCCGGCGCAAAGCCGATCCATGTCGAGCGCGGCGAGGTCCGGTTCGAGGACGTTCGCTTCCGCTACAGCGATGGCGACTGGGTCCTGGACGGCGTGAGCTTCGTCGCGGAGGCGGGGACGACCACGGCGATCGTGGGCGCGTCCGGCGTCGGAAAGTCCACACTGACCGCCCTGCTGGAGCGCTTCTACGACGTCGGCGGCGGGCGCATCCTGATCGACGGCCAGGACATCTCCCAGGTCACGAAGCTGTCGCTACGCCATGCGATCGCCTTCGTGTCGCAGCAGCCCTACCTGTTCGAGGGCACGATCCGCGACAACATCCGCTACGGCCGGCCGGACGCGACGGACGCCGAGGTCGAGGAGGCGGCGCGGCAGGCGGCCGCCGACGAGTTCATCCGCGAGCAGCCACAGGGCTACGACACGCCGGTGGGCGAGAATGGCGTGAACCTGTCCGGCGGACAGCGGCAGCGCATCTCGATCGCCCGCGCCATCGTGCGCAACGCGCCGATCCTGCTTCTCGACGAGGCAACCTCCTCGCTCGACACCGAATCGGAGGCGCGCGTCCAGGAAGCCCTGACGGGGGTCTCGAAGGGACGCACGGTGATCGTCATCGCGCATCGTCTGTCCACGGTCGTCAACGCCGACAAGATCGTGGTGCTGGAAGCCGGCCGCGTGGCCGAGGAAGGCACGCACAAGACGCTGATGGCCGATCCGCACGGCATCTATGCCCGCTATCACCGCATACAGGGCTCGCGGGGCGGCCTCGGCCTCGTCGAGGTCGAGACGGCAAAGGACGCACCATCAAGGGGAAGAGTCGCATGAGCGACATGGGGCTTGTCATCGTCGGCGCAGCCGGCCGCATGGGCCAGACGCTGATCCGGACAGTGGGCGCAATGGCCGGCGTGCAGGTCGTCGGGGCGGTGGAACGGGCCGGCAGCCCGGCGCTGGGGCAGGATGCCGGCGAGCTTGCCGGCGCCGGCAAGCTCGGCGTGACGATCAGCGACGATCCGCTGCCCGCCTTCGCCCGGGCCGACGGCGTGCTTGACTTCACTACCCCCGCGTCGACGACGGAATTCGCCGGCTATGCGGCGCAGGCGCGGATCGTCCATGTCATCGGGACGACCGGCTGCACGGCGGAGGACGATGCGAAGATTGCGGCGGCCGCCCGCCATGCTCCCATCGTCAAGAGCGGAAACATGAGCCTCGGCGTGAACCTGCTGGCGGTGCTCATCGAGCAGGCGGCGCGCGCCCTGGCGCCGGAGGATTTCGACATCGAGATCGTCGAAATGCACCACCGCCACAAGGTGGACGCACCTTCGGGCACGGCCCTGCTGCTCGGCGAGGCGGCGGCGCACGGCCGCGGCGTGTCGCTGGCGGAGCAGAGCGTGCGGGTGCGCGACGGCCACACCGGCCCGAGGCCCGAAGGCGCCATCGGCTTTGCAACGCTGCGCGGCGGCTCCGTCGTCGGCGACCATTCCGTCATGCTGGCCGGACCCGGCGAGCGCGTCACCCTGACCCACAATGCCGAGGACCGGGCCATCTTCGCGCGGGGCGCCGTCCGGGCAGCGCTGTGGGCGCGCGACCGCAAGCCGGGCCTCTACAGCATGCGCGACGTGCTGGGTCTCGCCTGATCCAAGCGGTATATCCATCAAGGGGAAAACATGTCTGGAACGCTCGTCCTCGTCCGCCACGGACAAAGCGAATGGAACCTGAAGAACCTCTTCACCGGGTGGCGCGACGTCGACCTGACCGAACAGGGCCATGCCGAGGCGAAGGAAGCCGGACGCAAGCTGGCCGCGCGCGGCATGCGCTTCGACATCGCCTTCACGTCCGACCTGCAGCGGGCGCAGAAGACCTGCCAGCACATCCTCGACGCCGTCGGGCAGTCGGGCCTCGAAACCATCCGCAACCAGGCCCTGAACGAACGCGACTACGGCGACCTCTCCGGCCTCAACAAGGATGATGCGCGCAACAAGTGGGGCGAGGAGCAGGTCCACGTCTGGCGCCGTTCCTACGACGTGCCGCCGCCCGGCGGCGAAAGCCTCAAGGACACGGGCGCGCGCGTGTGGCCCTATTACCTGCACGCCATGCAGCCGCACGTGCTGCGCGGCGGCACCGTGCTCGTCGCCGCGCACGGAAATTCGCTGCGGGCGCTGATCATGGCGCTTGACGGGCTGAGCGGCGAGGAAATCGTCAAGCTGGAGCTCGGCACGGGCGTTCCGGTCGTCTACCGGCTGAACGCGGATTCGACTGTCGCCTCGAAGGAAATCCTCTGATCCTGCCTTCTAAAGGCCTTTCCAGGAAGTTACGAAATCGTAACGGATTCTATCGATCACTGGCTCGTGTGCCCCGTTGTGACGCGACGGGTCCACGAGTTCGAGTGTGCGTGAGGTGAGTATGCCGCGATCGGTGAATATGCGCGCCGGCAAGGCGCGTCGCTGGCAGACGCCTCGGGACTTGACAGACAATACTTCCCACACAGGTGTGGCATCGCTGCACCGGTCCGGAAGTGCTGATCCCACAACGGCTTTTCACGTTGACGACGCTGAGCCGCTCGGCCATGAGTCGCGCGATTGCCGAAGAGGGAAACGAGATTGCATCACGATTCGGCCGTTCGAGCCGCGGACGGACGCAATGACTGAGCGGCTCCTGCAGAGCCTCGCCGGGAACCTGCCGCAACTGCGGCGCGGCGCTCGCCTCGTCGCATCCGCCGCTCTCCTCCCGCTGGCGCTCGCCGCCTGCAACGTGCTGCCCAACAACGGCCCGCTGGCGAACGAGATCGTCCAAGCCTCGGCGAACAAGGCCCAGACCAAGCGCCCCAAGCATGACGTGGTGTTCGACGTCGTCGACATCGATCCCGACGTCGCCGCGCTCGTCTCGAGCTACCGCGCGGAATCCTTCAACCGTACGTTCGGACTCGGCAACGGGTCGGTGAACCCCACCGTCGGCGTCGGCGACGTGCTGCAGATCACCATCTTCGAGGCCGGTCCGGACGGGCTGTTCTCCACCCAGGACCACAAGACCACCTCGGTCACCGTGACCGTCCAGCCCGACGGTCGGGCGCCGGTGCCCTATATCGGCTCGCTGCAGTTCGCCGGCAACTCGATGGAGACGATCCGCGCCAAGATCGTCGACGCACTGAAGACGCGCGCCGTCGAGCCGGACGTGATCGTCACGATGGCCGAAAACGCATCGCGCTCGGTCGCGGTCAACGGCGTGGTCGGCAAGCCGTCGATGGTGTCTCTGGGTCTTTCGGGCGAGCGGGTCACCGAGGTCATCGCCAAGGCAGGCGGCCCGACCCAGGCGCCCTACGACACGTTCGTGACGCTGACGCGCGGCGGCAAGACCGGCAAGGCGCTGCTGCAGACGCTGATCGACGAGCCGAAGGAGAACATCTTCGCGCGTCCCGGCGACCAGCTCTTCCTGACGCACGACCCGCAGACCTTCTCGGTGCTCGGCACGACCGGCAAGTCGGCCAAGATTCCGATGGGTGCGGCGCAGCTCAGCGTCATCGAGGCCGCGGCGCTGGCTGGTGGCGCGAACATGACGACCGCAAACCCCCAGGGCTTCTTCATCTTCCGCTTCGAGTATCCCGAGGTGCTGAAGAAGGTACTCGGCCCGCAGCGGTTCCAGGACCTGCTGGCGCGCGGCATCCAGCCGAACGCGCAGGGCATGTATCCGATCGTCTACCGGATCGACATGCTCAAGCCGCAGGCCTACCTGACCGGCCAGAGCTTCATGATCCGCAACAAGGACGTCCTGTACCTGTCGCGGCACCCGGCGACCGACATCACCCGGTTCCTGACCGCGGTGTCGCAGTTCGTCTCGATCGTGCGCATCGGCACCGCGTTCTGAGACAGGAATGCCGCAGCGGAGGCGCCAGCGCCTCCGCTTGACCGGTTTGCGGGGTTCCGCCATAAGCGCCACGCGATTTTCGCCGCGCGCGAAACGGCCCTCCACAAGCCACGAGGCACATCATGTCGTTCCCCCCGCTCGTCTTTTCGGGCGTTCAGCCCACCGGCAACCTGCATCTGGGCAACTATCTCGGGGCGATCCGTCGCTTCGTGATGCTGCAGGATGACCACGACTGCATCTATTGTGTCGTCGACCTCCATGCGATCACCGTCTGGCAGGAACCCAAGGAGCTGAGCCGCGCCATCCGCGAGGTGACGGCCGCCTTCCTCGCCGCCGGCATCGACCCGAAGAAGCACATCGTCTTCAACCAGAGCCGGGTGATCCAGCACTCCGAGCTTGCCTGGGTGTTCAACTGCGTGGCCCGCATGGGCTGGCTGAACCGCATGACGCAGTTCAAGGAGAAGGCAGGCAAGGACCGCGAGAATGCCTCGGTCGGCCTGTTCGCCTATCCGACGCTGATGGCCGCGGACATGATGGTGTACCGGGCGACCTACGTGCCGGTCGGCGACGACCAGAAGCAGCACGTGGAACTGACCCGGGACATCGCCCAGAAGTTCAACAACGACTTCTCCGACCGCATTGCCGAACTCGGCCTAGGGGTGGAGATGAAGGTGGGCGAGGAGACCGTGCACGGCTTCTTCCCGCTGATCGAGCCGTTGATCGAGGGACCCGCGCCGCGTGTGATGAGCTTGCGCGACGGCCAGAAGAAGATGTCGAAGTCGGATCCGTCCGATCTTTCGCGCATCAACCTGACGGACGACGCCGACACGATCGCCAAGAAGATCCGCAAAGCCAAGACCGACCCCGACGGACTTCCCTCCGAGGTCGAGGGTTTGAAGGGGAGGCCGGAAGCCGAGAACCTCGTCACGCTCTATGCGGCGCTGGCGGAGAAGTCGAAGGCCGAGGTGCTGGTCGAGTTCGGCGGCCGGCAGTTCTCCGACTTCAAGCCGGCGCTGGCCGAGCTCGCGGTACACAAGCTGTCGCCGATCGCCGCCGAGATGCGCCGCATCTCGGCCGATCAGGCCTATGTGGATGCGGTGCTGCGGGACGGCGGCGAGCGGGCGGGCGCCATCGCCGAGCGCACGATGAAAGCCGTGCGCCAGATCATCGGCCTGGTGGGCGACTGACCCGGGAAGCCTCTTCTCCGCCGGACGCTTGCGGGCGCTCCGGCGGGGTGCCAGACTGGCTGTCCGCGCGTCCCGCTTCCAGAGAGGGTGTCCATGGTCTCGAAACGCCTCAGCCGCGAATCCGGACACAAGCGCAAGTTCCTTGCCATCGTGGACGAGACACCGGAATGCGAGCGCGCCGTCTTCTATGCGGCGATGCGGGCGAAATCGACCGGCGGCACGGTCGTGCTGCTCTATGTGGTGGAGCCGGGCGACTTCAAGCATTGGCTGGGGGTCGAGCAGCTCATGCGCGAGGAAGCGATCGCAGCCGCGCATGCGGCGCTGGACGCCCATGCCACGCGGGTGCGCACCAAGATCGGCATCGAGCCTGAACTGGTGATCCGCGAAGGCAAGACGACCGAGCAGATCCATCAGGTCATCGAGGAAGACCAGGACATCGCCATCCTGGTGCTGGCGGCAGGCGCCGCCAAGGAAGGCCCGGGCCCGCTGGTGGCGTCGATCGCCGGCAAGGGAGCGGCCTTCCCGATCCCGGTCACCGTCGTGCCGATGAACCTGACCGACGAGGAAATCGCCGCCCTCACCTGAGGCCGCCGGCAGACGATTCGCCCGTCGCCCCGATATTCACTTGAAGCCGGGCGACGATCAGCCTATTTAGAATTATTCCAAGTTTTTCGCGCAGGGAGATGCGCCATGTTCATACAGACCGAGGCGACCCCCAATCCCGCCACGCTGAAGTTCCTGCCCGGCCGTGAAGTGCTGGCAAACGGGACGGCGGACTTCCGCGACGCGGAGACGGCACGCGCGTCATCGCCGCTCGCTGGCCGGCTCTTCGACATCCCCGGCGTGAAGGGCGTGTTCTTCGGCTACGACTTCATCACGGTGACCAAGGACGGGCCGGACTGGCAGCACCTGAAGCCTGCCATCCTCGGCACCATCATGGAACACTTCATGTCCGGCCAGCAGACGATGGCGACGACCGAGCGGGCAGAAGCCACGGACGGATCCGGCGAGTTCTACGACGAGGAAGACAGCGAGATCGTCGCCACCATCAAGGAACTGCTGGAAACGCGCGTGCGCCCGGCCGTTGCCCAGGACGGCGGAGACATCACCTTCCGCGGCTACGAGAACGGCACCGTGTTCCTCAACATGAAGGGCGCATGCGCCGGCTGTCCGTCGTCCACGGCGACGCTCAAGCACGGCATCCAGAACCTGCTTCGGCACTTCGTACCGGAGGTGCAGCAGGTCGAGCAGGTCTCCTGATCCGATCCTGCCGAGAAGAGACAACAAAAAACCGGGCCGAAAAGCCCGGTTTTTTGTTGCAGACACACAGCCCGTCGCCCCCCCGCGACGGCGGTGCGACCTACTTGACGATGACCTTGGCGCCGACCTCGGCGCGGTTGTAGAGGTCGATGATGTCCTGGTTGAGCAGCCGCACGCAGCCGGACGACATGGCCTTGCCGATCGACCACCATTCCGGCGTGCCGTGGAGACGGTAACCGGTGTCGCCGTTCTTGTTGTAGAGATAGAGCGCCCGCGCCCCCAGCGCATTGTTCGGCCCCGGCGGCATGCCGCCGCTCCACTTCACGAGTTCCGGCTGGCGGCGGATCATTTCCGGCGGCGGAGTCCAGACGGGCCATTCGCGCTTGGCCGCCACGCGGGCCGTGCCGCTCCACTCGAAGCCGTCGCGCCCGACGCCGATGCCGTAGCGCACGGCCCGCCCTTCCGGCAGCACGAAATAGAGGAACTTCTCGCGCGTATCGACGATGATCGTTCCCGGCTTCTCGGTGGTGTCGAAGCGGACGATCTGGCGGTGATACTTCCGCGGAACCTTCGAGATCGGGATGGACGGCACCCGGTAGCCGGCATCGGTGCGCGCGCCATAGTCGGAAGAGAATACCTGGAACGAGCCGATGCCGATGGAACTGCAGCCCGCAACAGCCGCAGCAAGGGCCAGACCGGCGGCCAGGGCCAGATGTTTCAGTCGCATGTCGAGGTCGCTGCTCCCGTCCGCCCGTTCGATTCGCCACAATGGGCGCCCAAACGTCACTATTGGCGAAAAGGAGGCGGTGCCAAGCGAATGGTTAACGTTGAAACGGATGGACCGACGACATGGCAGGCCTTCTGGTGCGCCGACGCAACACTTGCATTCCGGCCGCTGCGCTCGAGCGGATTCGCGAGTTCTTGTTGCGATCGCTAGAAGCATCCGGTGCCTAGCGGCAAGACCGGGGCGCACCGACCGAAAACTTGCCTCACGGCATGCCGGCCTTATGATGGCCTCCCCATGCCCCTCGTCTCTATCGACCCCCGCCACCCCCTCGCCGATGGCCGGCAATCGTCGCGCGCGATGCTGGTGCGGCGCGGCGTCCAGAGGATGCTGGTCGAGCAGGGCATCCACGTGCTGCCGGAGGTTTCGCTGGCGAGCGGCCGGCGGGCCGACCTCGTGGCGCTGACGCGCAGCGGCGACATCTGGATCATCGAGATCAAGTCCTCGGTCGAGGACTTCCGCGTCGACCGCAAGTGGCCGCAATACCGGCTTCACTCCGACCGCTTCTTCTTCGCCACCCACCCCGAGGTGCCGGCCGACATCTTTCCGGAGGACTGCGGCTTCATCCTGTCCGACGGCTACGGCGCGGAGATCCTGCGCGAAGCGCCGGAGCACAGGCTTGCCGGCGCGACGCGCAAGGCGATGATGCTGCGCATCGCGCGCGCCGGCGCGGCACGGCTGATGGCGGCGGAACTGTCGGGGGTGTCCGTGCCTGCCATCGACGGCGAAAGCGAGTAGCGGCAACCGCCCTGAACCCACAGACAGGCCCCTCACGCGGGCCGAATGCGCCCGTGGTATGAACGCGAATTGCCTTTTGGGGAGGCAGGTCAGGCGACTTGGGCTACAATCCTACCCGACAATGAGACGCGAACAGCCGGCGCTACGAAGCGCGCCGGACTGACGTGCCGCACTCAATACATGCGCGCGGCCAGATTGGTTTCCTGCTGGATGAGGAGCGCGCCGATGGCATCGGCCTGCGCCGGATCGACGGCGAATGAAGCAGCCGCCTCATTGTTCCCCCCGGCGCTTGCTTCCGCGAAGCCGAAGGGAAGCTTCTCGGCGCTCGCGGTCGCCATCTGGGCAGGTGCGGCGTCCTGGCTGCGGCCGCGCTGCCTGGCGGGCGTTGCAGGCACGTCGGGGAACGCCGCGGCAATGGCCGGCGCGTCGGGGCGCGCGGTCGGCGTCGGGCCATTGATCGCCATTGGCAACACGAGGTCCGCCTCCGCAACCTGGACGGATTTGGCCTCCTCAGCCGGAGGTGGCGCAGCCTCTGCAACCTGAACCGCCGGCTTCTCGGCCTGCGCGACGGCTGCCGGCGCAACATCCTCGGCCCGCTGCGACTGAGGTTCGGCGGAAGCCACCATCACGGTCTCGACAGCGGGCTTTGCAGGCTGGACGCGATCGGCCTTTTCGGTGGTCTTCGGCATGTCGGCGAAGGTTCCGAGGGCGTAGACGGGGCCCTTCTCGGGAGGCAATTCAACCGTCTCGTCCTTCTTGCGCTTCTCGTAGAAGACGTTGCCGCCCGCAGCGACGGTGTATTGCATGTTATTGTAGCGGAACTTCATGCCGGCGGTGTGGAAGAACATCGAGTTCTTCACCTTGCCGTGGCGTTCGCCCCTGAGCACCGCCTCGGCGGCCGCCTCGACGTCGGGAAGCGCCTTGGAGTTCATCGGCCGGGTCATCACGCCCGGGGCGAACTGCCGCGGGGCGCCAACCACCTGACAGATCGTGTTGCCCCACTTGCCCGAGCGCACGCGGTTCATCACCACCGTGCCGACCGCGATCATGCCGTCACGGCTGGAGCGGTGCGATTCGAAGAACATCGCCCGCATCAGGCATTCCTTCTCACGGGCGGAATACCCGTGATGGCGATTGGGCTTCACCATGGCGTGCGCGCCGGCCTTGTCCAAGCTCTGGCTGCAGGCCGACACCAACAGCGGAAGGGCCAGGACGGCGAAGACAGCCGTCAGGCGCTTGCGCGCGGTCACGATTTCGTCCCCATCATCGCTCCGGCGGTCGTTGTGTTTCCAAGGCAACAGTGGGCAACTTTCGGGCAAAAAGATGACTTTTGCGTTTTCAGATTGTGATCGGGCGTGAACGGGGGCACTCGGGCCCCGACTGCAAAGCCGCGCCAGACAAGGCTTTTCAGCAATTTAGTTAAAATTTACCTTAACAGGAGAAGCCGTTTCGCCGCGGCCGCGGAGGCACAAAAAGAGCCATGCGAAGCCGAGGCGTTTGAATGGCTCACCGTCCCGGCGGGGGCAGGGACGCCTCCCGACTCGGGTGTAGTGCGGGAAAACTGCAGCGCGATCAGAAGGGCAGCTTGAAGCCGGGCGGGAGCGGCAGGCCAGCGGTCAGCGCCGCCGTCTTTTCCTTCATTGCCGCCTCGACCTTGGCCTTGGCGTCGTTGTGGGCGGCGAGGATGAGATCCTCCAGCACCTCGACGTCGTCTTCCTTGAACAGAGACGGGTCGATCTTCAGCCCCTTCATCTCGGACTTGCCGGTGAGGGTGACAGATACGAGACCGCCGCCGGACTGGCCGACAGCCTCCATGTTGGCGATCTCCTCCTGTATGGCCTGGAACTTGGCCTGCATTTCCTTCGCCTTGCCCATCAGGCCGAGCAGGTCTTTCATGGATATCTCCTCTTAGAAGTCTTCGTCCGCATCGGCATCGGCCGAAGGATCGATCGGGACCTCGGTCGCCATGCTGTCATCGGCGTCAGGACCGGGATCGGGAATCCGCACGTCGATCACCTTGGCGCCGGGGAAGCGCGAGAGAATCGCGGCGACCGCGGGATCGTTGCGCGCATCGGTGAAGGCGAGTTCGCGGCGCGCAGCCTCGTCCTCCGCGAGCGTCTTGCCGCCGCCCTCCGCGGACACGGCGACCATCCAGCGCCGGCCGGTCCAGGCCTGGAGGCGATTCGAGAGGTCACCCACGAAGGTTTTCGGGGCATCGGCGGTGAGCGCGATGTCGAGGCGGCCGGGCTCGATGCGCACCGGTCGGACGTGGCGCTTGAGCAGGATCTTGAACGCCATATCGCGATGCTGGTCGGCCAGCGCGGCGATATCGGCAAGCGAGCGAACCGGCACCAACTCCTGCTCGGCCGGTGCAGGCGGCGATATGGCGGGATTGGCCTGTAGCGCGGGGGACGGGTTCGGGACCTGCCCGGCTACGGGCTCGGCCTCCAGTCTGCGCGCCATCGGCGCCGATCCGCCCGACGCCGCCAACCGCGGTGCGGTCGGGGTCGGGGCAACGGCAACCGGGGAGCGCTGCGGCGAAGGGGCGGCAAGGCGCGCGGAGCCCGGGGCACCGCCGGCCCCGGCCTCTCCATCGAGGGCGGCAAGCGCCTCTTCCAGCGTCGGCAGGTCGGCGGCATGGGCCAGGCGGATCAGCACCATCTCGGCGGCGCTGACCGGACGGCTCGAGCCCTGCACCTCGGGTATGCCTTTCAGGAGCATCTGCCAGGCGCGCGAGAGCACGCGCACCGACAGCTTTTCGGCGAAGTCGGCGCCGCGGCGTCGCTCGTCCTCCGTGAGGGCGGCGTCCCCGGCGGCGGACGGCACGTATTTCAGGCGGGTCACGACATGGGTGAAATCGGCAAGGTCGGTCAGCACCGCGACCGGATCGGCGCCGGTGTCGTACTGCGCCCGGAACTCGCCGAGAGCCGCCGGCATGTCGCCCTTCATGACGTGCTCGAACAGGTCGATGACGCGCGCCCTGTCGGCAAGGCCAAGCATATTGCGCACGGTCTCCGCCGTCACGACACCGGCGCTGTGGGCGATTGCCTGGTCGAGCAGCGAAAGCGAATCGCGCACCGACCCTTCCGCGGCGCGCGCGACCATCGCCAGCGCCGCCGGCTCCGCCTCGACCCCTTCCTTCTGGATGATACCGGAAAGATGCCCGATCAGCGTTTCGGCCTCGACGCGCCGCAGGTCGAAGCGCTGACAGCGCGACAGGACCGTGATCGGCACCTTGCGGATCTCGGTGGTCGCGAAGATGAACTTCACATGCGGCGGCGGCTCCTCGAGCGTCTTCAGCAGGCCGTTGAAGGCCTGCGTGGACAGCATGTGGACCTCGTCGATGATGTAGACCTTGTAGCGCGCCGAAACCGGCGCGTAGCGGACCTGCTCGATGATCTCGCGGATATCGTCGATGCCGGTGTGGGAGGCCGCGTCCATCTCGATGACGTCGACATGGCGGCCTTCCATGATCGCCTGGCAATGCTCGCCAGGAACCGACAGGTCGACGGACGGGCGGTCGATCTCGGGGGTGCGGTAGTTCAGAGCACGCGCAAGGATGCGCGCGGTGGTGGTCTTGCCGACGCCGCGCACCCCGGTCAGCATCCACGCCTGGGCGATGCGGCCAGAGGCGAAGGCGTTGGTGAGGGTGCGGACCATCGGCTCCTGGCCGATCAGCGCGGTGAAGTCGGCGGGGCGATATTTCCGCGCGAGCACGCGGTAGGCTGCACCCTTGCCGTTGCCGTCCTGGGATTCGGTCGCGTTCATCCGGTGAAAACTGGTCTCCCGCAGGCGTGCCGCCGTTTCCGTCATGGCGATCTTCGCCCGCACCCCCGCGTCGCGTCAACGCGCCGAAGCACCCGGAAGCGGAAGGCGGGAGGCTGAACTATGACCCGGCTCGGGCTCGTTAGGGCTGCTTCCTTCCGGACCTGACCCGGTTGGCGAGGGAACCGTCCACGCCAACCTCCCGCCGCCCATATCGACAATCGCGCGCACGAATGCAAGCCATTGCTTGCACCGATGCGCCGAATGCCACCGGGCGGCCATGAGCGACTGCTCGATGTCGAATACGGAATGGCTGGCCAGCGTCTTGGCGAACTCGCCTACATCGCGGTCCTCACGTCCGTGTCGAGCTTCTTGCGCAGCTCGCCGAAGAAGAGCGGGGGCGACGACCGCCCGCTTGTCGAAGTCGCCGCGATGGGCGGCCTTGCAGAGCTCATTTCGCTTACGACCGTCAGGTTCGGATCGCCCACGCTTTTCGGAACAGGGCTTTCTCTTTTTCCGCAGATTCCGTGTTCAAGCTTCAAGTTCCGTCGATTTTTAAGTCTATCGATTTTGTAGAGAAAAAATCTTCTTGCCATCGTGGAAGTGGGGGAAATGCAATTTCCTCCGTTCCGAGTCATCGCGACCCGGTTCCTTCAGCGGAGGGTGGCGCCCCAATACATAGAGGACTGGAAAGCAGAGCCATGTCCCGGACACCAGCCAAACTGAATGCATTCCCCCTTTTCGTGAGGGTCGAGGACCGCAGCGTCGTCATCGTCGGAAGCGGTGACGAGGCGCTGGCGAAGGCGCGCCTGCTGGCGCAGTCCTCCGCGCGGCTGCGCATCGTGGCGGAGGCGCCGGAGCCCGAGCTGCGCGCCCTTGCCCGCGCTCAGGGCCTGTCCCTCGTCGAGGAGACATTCACCGCCGCCCATCTCGAAGGCGCGGTCCTGGTGTTCGCGGCGACGGGAGACCAGGGCGAGGATCGCAGGATCGTCGCCGAGGCGCGCCGGCAAGGCGTCGCGGTGAATGCGGTCGACCGGCCGGAACTGTGCGACTTCTTCACGCCGGCGCTGGTCAACAGGGCGCCGCTGGCGGTGGCCATCGGCACGGAGGGCACCGGGCCGGTGCTGGCGCAGATGGTGCGCGCCAAGGTCGAGGCGATGCTGCCGCCCTCGACGGGGGCGCTGGCGGCGCTGGCTGCCTCGTTCCGCGACAAGGCCGAGCGACTGGTGCCGAGGGGCGCGATGCGTCGGATCTTCTGGGACCGCTTCTTCAACGGCGCGCCGGCGCGGGCCATGTCGCAAGGCGACTCCGTGCGCGCCCATGCGGAAGCCGAGCGGCTGCTGGACGACACCCTGCCCCGCGAGGGACACGTCGCCCTGGTCGGCGCCGGTCCGGGCGCGGAAGACCTGCTGACTTTGCGCGCCCACCGGCTGCTCATGGAGTGCGATGCGATCGTCCACGATGCGCTGGTGCCGGAAGCCGTCATCGCCATGGGCCGGCGCGACGCCGAGCGCATTCCCGTCGGCAAGCGCAAGAACTGCCATTCCAGGACTCAGGCGGAAATCAACGCGCTGCTGGTGCGGCTCGGGCGCGAGGGCAAGCGCGTCGTGCGGCTGAAGTCCGGCGATCCGCTCGTGTTCGGGCGCGCCGGCGAAGAAATGGCGGCGCTGCGCGACGCGGGCATCTCGTTCGAGGTGGTGCCGGGCGTGACCTCCGCTCTCGCCGCAGCAGCGGATTTCGGCCTGCCGCTCACGCTGCGCGGCGTGTCTTCCTCGCTGGTGTTCACCACCGGCCACGACCTGAAGGGGAACAGCCTTCCGGACTGGGCCAAGCTGGCGATCTCGGGCGCGACCGTGGCGGTCTACATGGGCCGCTCGGTCGCGGCGGACGTGGCCGGCCGCCTGATCGAGGCCGGCCTGTCGCCCGACACCGCCGTGGCGGTGGTGGAGAACGCCAGCCTGTCGGGCTGCCGCCAATTCCACGGCACGCTCGCCGACCTGCCATCCCTGGAAGCGCGCATCGATCTCGACGGGCCGGTGATGACCATCATCGGCGACGCGGTGGCCGGCGCCGACTTCAGCCGCTCGACGCCGCTCGCCCTGGGGCGCCGCGTCGAGTGCCAAGAGCTTGACGGAGTGACGACATGAAGGTGCTCACCGCCAATCGCCTGACCGACGGCGAGGCTGTCTGGTTCTCCGCCGGCCGCTGGGTGGAGTCCATCGCCGAAGCCGAGATTGCGTACGACAAGGCGGCGGAAGAACGGCTCGAAGCGGCCGGCAAGGCCGCCTTCGCGAACAACGAGGTGGTGGACGTCGAGCTGATCGACGTGGCGCTTGCCGGCGGGACGGTGCATCCGCTGCGGCTGCGTGAGCAGATCCGCGCGGCGGGGCCCACCAACCGAACAGATCTCGGCAAGCAGGCGCGCACGCCGCGCCTCGCAGGCGTCTGAACCGAAGGGAAGTCAGGACCCATGTATCGCTACGACGAGTTCGACCACGCCTTCGTCACCGCCCGCGTCGCGGAGTTCGCGGACCAGGTTGAAAGGCGGCTTTCAGGCGAGATCACCGAGGACCAGTTCAAGCCGCTCCGGCTGATGAACGGGGTCTACCTGCAGCTCCATGCCTACATGCTGCGCATCGCCATCCCCTACGGCACCCTCAACTCGCGGCAGATGCGGATGCTCGCCCACATCGCGCGGACCTACGACAAGGGCTACGGCCACTTCACCACGCGCCAGAACATCCAGTTCAACTGGCCGAAGCTGACCGACATTCCGGCGATCCTGACGGAGCTCGCCAGCGTCGAGATGCACGCGCTGCAGACCTCGGGCAACTGCATCCGCAACGTGACCGCCGACCATTTCGCAGGTGCCGCCGCGGACGAGGTCGCGGACCCGCGGCCCTATGCCGAGATCCTGCGGCAGTGGTCGTCGGTGCATCCGGAGTTCTCGTACCTGCCGCGCAAGTTCAAGATCGCGGTGACGGGAGCCGGGCGCGACCGTGCCGCCATCCAGGTCCACGACATCGGCCTGCAGCTCAAGCGCAACGCCAGCGGCGACCTGGGCTTCGCGGTCTGGGTCGGCGGTGGCCAGGGCCGCACCCCGATCATTGCAAAAAAGATCCGCGACTTCCTGCCGGAGGAGCACCTGCTGTCCTACGTGACGGCGGTCATGCGGGTCTACAACCTCTACGGACGGCGCGACAACAAGTACAAGGCGCGCATCAAGATCCTCGTCCACGAGACCGGCACCGAGGAATTCGCGCGCCAGGTCGAGGCCGAATGGGAGTACCTGAAGGACGGCGAACTGAAGCTGCCCGACGAGGACATCCGGGCCATCAACGCCTATTTCGCCCCGCCACCGCTCGTGAGCCGGCCCGAGGGCGACGCCATCGTGAAGCAGGCACGGCTAGACTCGCGCGGCTTCAGCGAGTGGGTCGATCGCAACGTCTTCACCCACCGTCATCCGGACTACGCCTCGGTGACGATCTCGCTGAAGGGCATCGGAGAGGCGCCGGGCGACGCCTCGGACGCGCAGATGGATGCGATAGCCGACATTGCCGAGCGCCATGCGTTCGACGAACTGCGCATCAGCCACGAGCAGAACGTGATCCTGCCGCACGTGGCGCGCGCCGACCTCAAGGCGGTGTACGATGCGCTGGTGGCGACCGGGCTCGCGACCCCGAATGCGGGCCTGATCACCGACATCATCGCCTGCCCCGGCCTCGACTACTGCGCCCTCGCCAACGCCCGCTCGATCCCCGTCGCGCAGGAAATCTCCCAGCGCTTCGCCTCGCTGGACCGCCAGCGCGAGATCGGCGAGCTGAAGCTGAAAATTTCCGGCTGCATCAATGCCTGCGGCCACCACCACGTCGGCCACATCGGTATCCTCGGCGTCGAGAAGAAGGGCACCGAGCTGTACCAGGTCACGCTGGGCGGCTCCGGTGACGAGAACGCCTCCATCGGCGAGATCGTGGGTCGCGGCTTTGCACCTGACGAGATCACCGACGCGATTGAAACCGTCGTCGACACCTATCTCGGGCTTCGCCTGTCCCCTTCCGAAACCTTCCTGGACGCCTACCGACGTGTCGGCGCCACCCCCTTCAAGGAGGCGCTGTATGGTACCGAATCCAAGGCTGCCTGAAGCCAGCTCCGCCGAGCGCCTCGGGCGCGCGGCGTCGCTGGAAGCGCTCTACGGATCGCTCGAACCGCAGGAAATCATCGCGCGCTCGCTGGAGCAGGAGCTTGGCGGCATCGCGGCCGTGTCCTCCTTCGGCGCGGACTCGGCCGTGCTGCTGCACATGATCGCGGAGATCGACCGCCACCTTCCGGTCATCTTCCTCGACACCGGAAAGCATTTCGGCGAGACGATGGACTATCGGGACGCGCTGGTGGCGGACCTCGGCCTGACCAACCTGCAGGTCGTGTCGCCGAAGCCGGAACTTCTGGCTCAGACCGACCCGGACGGGAACCTGCACCAGCGCGACACGAACGCGTGCTGTGACGTCCGCAAGGTCGAACCGATGGCGCGAGCGGTCCACCCGTACGGCGCATGGTTCACCGGCCGCAAGCGCTTCCAGTCCACGACGCGGGCGAAGCTGAACGTTTTCGAGGAGGTCGGCCCGCGGCTCAGGATCAATCCGATGGCGCGGTGGGGCACGTCGGATCTCGCTGCCTACATGCGCAGCCACCGCCTGCGCGAGAATCCGCTGGTGGCCTATGGCTACCTGTCGATCGGCTGCTTCCCGTGCACGCAGCCCGTCAAGCCGGGCGAGGATCCGCGTAGCGGCCGGTGGGCCGGCCAGTCGAAGACAGAATGCGGCATCCACCTTACCGGACTTGAACAGTCCCTGACCGCGTCGTCGCTGTAGGAGGATGAGGATGAGCGAAACAGCAGCGCCCCGCCTGTGGACCCCGAGCGGATTCCGCGACGACGAGTGGCGGCACGCGGAGGACGCCTCGGCACTGGCGCGGAACGAGCGAGTCATCCTGCCGCTGGCGGTGGTTCTCAGCCTCGACGAGGCGACGCTGGAAGCAAGCAGCGAGCGCCTGGGCGTGCTGCTGCAGCCGGGGGATCCCGTCGAGAAGGTCGCCGACATCCTGGACAAGCTGGCGCTGGTGGCGCTCGCCTTCCCGGCGTTCAACGACGGCCGTTCCTTTTCCAAGGCCCAGCTTCTGCGCACCCGCTACGGCTACGAAGGCGCCGTGCGTGCGACTGGACAGGTGCTGGTGGACCAGTTGCCGCACATGCTGCGCGTGGGCTTCGACCAGTTCGAGGTAAGCCACCCGGTCCTGCTGCGGCGGCTGGAAGAAGGCAGAGTCGGCGGGCTCGGTTTCTACTATCAGCCGTCAGCCCGTCACGAACGCCCAGGTCAGCGCTATTCGTGGCGACGTCTCCCGGCCGCGTGACGGCAGCCTGAGGGCGAGCCTCAGTAACTTCCTGCGGATAGGCGTGGCAGGGCGCCGGCACCTCTCATCAGCTCTCATCCCCTACCCTTGGCCGTAGCGCCTCCGGCGTCGCTGGAGGCCGCATCGACCTTACGCAGGAGCTCGGCAAAGGGATCGGGGAGATCCTCGTCGACCTGAAAGGCAGGCAGGGACCTGACAAAGCGGCGCATCTGGCCCCCGGTCATCTGGCGGCGCATTTCCGAGATGAAATGTCCGGACATTTGTGGCTCTCGCTTAGTCATTCCCGTCAAATTCCAGCTTGCGGGAAAAAACTCCTACGGTCCGCTATGGTTCCTGCAAGGCTGATCTGCACTTCCTGCAAGGTAAACTTTAGGTAAAATTTGAAACGAATGCGCGCTAGCGGGAAGCGTCACGGACCGTGCGGCAGAGGCAGGATCGGACGGGCAACCCTTGATTTTTCGGTCGCGAGCCTCGATATCCGCCTCGATTTCAAGGACCGTAAAGCGGGATAATGATGAGCGACCAGGCGAAGGACGAAAGCGTGGCAGAAGAAGCAGCCCCGATCGAGACCGAAGCCGAAGCGGCGTCCGCGCAGAACAGCGACTACGAGGCGCTGCTCAAGCTGATGAAGGAGAACGAGGAACTGAAGGACCGCGCGCTGCGGGCCGTGGCCGAGATGGAAAATCTGCGCCGCCGCACCGCGCGCGAGGTCCAAGATGCGCGCACCTATGCCATCTCCAACTTTGCGCGCGACATGCTGACGGTGTCGGACAATCTCCGACGTGCCCTCGATACGGTGACCGACGAGGTGCGCGCGAGCGCAGGTTCGATCGTGGCGGGCCTGATCGAAGGCGTGGAGATGACCGAACGCTCCATGCACGCGACCCTCGAGCGCTATGGCGTGCGCAAGCTCGATCCTGCAGGCGAGAAGTTCGATCCGAACTTCCACCAGGCGATGTTCGAGGTTCCCAATCCCGACGTGCCCGCCAATACCGTCGTGCAGGTCGTACAAACCGGCTACTCGATCGGCGACCGCGTGCTGCGGCCGGCCATGGTGGGCGTATCGACCGGCGGGCCCAAGCAGGCTCCGACTTCGGCCCCGGCCGAACCCGGTCCGCCTGACGGGGCGGCCGAGAAGGACGCCTGAGCGAAGAAGCAGACGGGATAGGTCAGCGCTTGCCTCGCCCCGCGATCACGCCGCGGGGCGAGACT
>Ga0182741_1001169_pt1 | contig 35717 bp, 31 predicted proteins | sample eDN5th37CBELigOP_FD_128874 | JGI IMG/M metagenome (GOLD analysis project Ga0182741, IMG submission 128874) | Enriched Organic Plus compost microbial communities from Emeryville, California, USA - eDNA 5th pass 37_C BE-Lig OP (version 2) (version 2) ... | reverse complement strand
TCCGGCGCATTGTCGATCTGGCTGTAGTCGCGCGCCTGCGCCTGGCCCTTCATCGACAGCACCTTCGAGATCGCCGCCGTCAGGCTCGTCTTGCCATGGTCCACGTGCCCAATCGTGCCCACGTTCACGTGCGGCTTTGTCCGCTCAAACTTCGCCTTGCCCACTGTATGTCCTCCTTGACATTGGCCTGCCTGCTATACAGACCCTTGGCACGAAACAGAGAGGCTCCGCTCGGAGCCTCTCGCATCGCTGAACAAGCTGGAGCCCATATCCGGACTTGAACCGGAGACCTCGTCCTTACCAAGGACGCGCTCTACCAACTGAGCTATATGGGCCCGAACCAGTACCGATTGCCGACGGCTGCTTGTTCGGTGGGCAGGGAGGGATTCGAACCCCCGTAGCTCTCGCACCTGGTTTACAGCCAGGCCCTTTTAACCACTCAGGCACCTACCCATTTGCAAACACACAGCCGGTCGTGGCTGTGCATTGGAGCCGGCGATGGGACTCGAACCCGCAACCTGCTGTTTACAAAACAGCTGCTCTGCCATTGAGCTACGCCGGCACGGGCCTTTCGCAACCACCTCAGGCCGCGCCAAAGTATAGGGATGCTCATCGACCGATGTCAAGGCATTCTTTCGAAGAGCGTTTCCCGGCAACCTTGCGCTGAATTGTACTTCACCGACGTCCATCCTGCACGCGGCATGTATCCCGGTTCGGCAAGCAGCCAGGGCGGCCTCGAGAAGCAACCCGGTCACAGGATGTCCTCGTTTCCCGCAAGAATTTTCACGGGTTCCAGTCGTTTCTTTCTCTTCCCAGAGGCCCCGTCAATCCCCTCCGAATCCTTCCCTACCCTGGTCCGCTGTCGAAAGGAATATGCCCATGAACCGTCATAGTCCGGACTCACTGTCCCGTCGCACCCTTCTTCGTTCAGCTGCGCTGGTCCCACTCACAGGATTTCATGCTCGAACCGCGAATGCGGTCAGCGCATCAGGTCAGGCAACTCCGTCCTCCCACCCCGAGCGGAGCGACCTGCTCACGACGTTCAACCCGTTTGCCCAACATGTCGAGGCGCGGATGGCGGAGCTCGGGATTCCAGGCGTAGCCTTCGGCGTCGTCCGGAGCGGCTCGCGCACGACCTGCACCTCCGGCGTCACCAACATCCTCTCCGGTGAGCTGGTCGACGCCAATACGATGTTCCGGGTCGGCTCTCTCTCACAACTGTTCACCGGAAGCGCGATCACCTCGCTGGTCGATGAGGGAATCCTGGATTTGGATTCCCCGGTACGGTCCTACCTGCCAACGTTCCGGGTTGGAGACACGGACGCCACGGAAGCGGTCACGATCCGGCATCTGGTGACCCACACCGCCGGATGGCACGGCACGCTGGCGTTCGACCCGGGACCAGGTGACGACGCGCTCGCCCGATACGTAGAGCGGATGGAAGGGTTGCCACAGGTGGCTCCGCCAGGCGCGCATTTCAGCTATGGCGCCACGGCCGGCATCCTCGAAGGGCATCTGGTAGCCGAGCTGACAGGCCTCCCCTTCGAGACGGCCATCAAGGACCTGGTCCTTTCGCCTCTCAGCATGAACCATTCGTCCTGCTTTGCCTCCGACGTGGCGGGAGAGTCCCTGGCCTTCGGGCATGCCGCCGACGGGAACAGCCTCAGCGTGATCGATCCCTTCGCAATGAGCCGTGCCGCCGCACCTGTCACCGGGATGTTCAGTAGCGTCGACGAGCTCATGGCGTTCGTATCGTTCCATGCCAATGCCCCAGTGGGCAGGGCGCCAACTTACCTCACCGCACCAGCGCGGGACATGGCACACAGCCCGCTCGGACCCGGCGGGAGCATCGGGCCGCTCGTCATCGACGCCATGGGGTTGAACTGGATGATTGTGGACTTTGACGGAACGCCGGTCAGCGTGCACGCGGGTCACGACGCTGGCCAAACCTCGATGCTCGCCGTCGTTCCCTCACACGCCTTCGGTGTCGTTGTGCTCACGAACGCTGACCATGGAACCGGATTCGCCCTCGAGATGGTATTGGACGCATTGGACCGGTTCCTCGGGCTCCGCCTTCCGCAGAGAGAGGAAATCGAGGTCGACGAGCACGACCTCCAGGCGTTCGCGGGTACATATCGGTTCATTGACGGCCCGACCCTGGAAGTCACCCGCAGCGCAGATGGCTTACGTCTCGAGACGTTTGACGCAGAGGCGCGTGTCGAAGACCAATCGGGTGACCTGCGGTTCGTTGGCCCATCGCTGGCGGAGTTGCAGCATGGAGAGTCGACGCTGCTCGTCGATTTCGTCCGAGATGACGATGGCGAGGTGAGCTGGATCAGGCATCTGGGTCAGCTCGCCGCTCGGGATCCGCAATGATCGCGGGAGGCAGATGATACCCTCCACCTCATGCATATCCTGATCACCGGCATGTCCGGAACCGGAAAATCGACGGCCATCGCCCTGCTTCGCGAGCGCGGGTTTACCGCGATCGATACGGACGAACCCGAGTGGCTCGTGCCCGACGACCGTCATGATAGCGAGTGGCTTTGGGACGAGGCGAAGATCCACCACCTCCTGGAGAGGCATCGAGGCACGCCATTATTCATGGCTGGGACTCGCGAGAACCAGGGCCGCTTCTATGATCGGTTTGCCCACGTCGTCCTGCTCTCCGCACCGATCGAGGTCATGCTCGATCGTGTCACGGCCCGCCCGACGAACCCGTTCGGCTCCCGCCAATGGGAACGTGAAAAGATCGCGCGGGATTTGGCCGAGTTCGAGCCGATCCTGCGTCGTGGGGCGAGTGAGGAGTACGACACGTCCACCATGACACCCGACATGCTCGTCGACAGGTTGGTGACGCTCATCCATGAGCTTCGACAAATCTAGTCGTCGGACACTCTAGGAGATCAGGAACCTGAACATCGCACTTTGCGGATCGATCGGCTCCACCTCGATGTTCGACTGCTCCATGCGGTTGCGCAGACCGGGATAATCGTCGCGCGAGCCAATCTCGATACCGACCAGGGCCGGTCCAAGCTCGCGGTTCGAGCGCTTCACGTACTCGAAATAGGTGATGTCGTCGTTGGGACCGAGCACCTCGTCGAGGAATCTCCGCAACGCGCCCGGCTCCTGCGGGAAGTTGACGAGGAAGTAGTGCTTTCGCCCCTCATGGATCAACGACCGCTCGATAACCTCGGCATATCGTGAGACATCGTTGTTGCCGCCCGACAGGATCGCTACGACGGTCTCCCCCGGCGTTGGCATCCACGTTCCGATCGCCGACGACGCCAGCGCGCCCGCCGGTTCCGCGATGATTCCGTCGCCCTGGTACAGGTCCAGCATCTCGCTGCAGACGCGGCCCTCCGGCACGGCGATCAACTCCAGATCGTGCGCCTTCGCAATAGCGAATGGGATCTCGCCAGCTTTCCGTACTGCCGCCCCGTCGACAAACGTGTCGATCGACTCCAGCTCGACGGGCTCCCCTGCTTCCATGGCCGCCTTCAGGCACATGGCGCCGGCCGGCTCGACGCCGATCACCCGCGTGCTCGGGCAGTGCTCCGCAAGCCAAACCACCACGCCGGCAACCATACCGCCGCCACCGACCGGGACAAGCACCACATCGGGAGCGCTGCCCAATTGCTCGACGATCTCCCGCGCGACCGTTCCCTGTCCCGCGATGGTCCGGGGATCGTCGAACGCCGGCACCATCACCATGCCCGTCCGCTCGGCCATCTCGCGTCCGGCACGTGACGAGTCGTCGTACGTGTCGCCATGGACGACCAGATCGACGTATGGTCCGCCGATCGCGAGCATGCGCTCGCGCTTCTGGCGAGGGGTGGTCGTAGGGACGAAGATCGTCGCATGGACGCCAAGCGTGGCACATGCCAGGGCGACGCCCTGGCCATGATTCCCGGCGGATGCGCAAATGACGCCCGCCTCGCGTTGCTCCGGCGTGAGTTGGGAGATCAGGTTATGCGCGCCCCGAATCTTGTACGAGCGCACCGGCTGCAGGTCCTCGCGCTTGAGCCACACATCCGTTCCCGCCACCGCACTCAATCGATGAGAGATGTGCAACGGCGTCTGGAGGGTGACGCCATTCAGGCGCTGCGCCGCGTCGTCGATATCGGCGGCGCTAACCGCAAGGCGCGTGTGCTCGGAGGTCGTCGTATCGGTTCGGGGTTTCATCAGGCGCGCGATCCAGGATAGTTTCGGGAGAGAGGTTCAGGCGCAACGATGCGCACGGCGAAGCGCCGCATTCCGATAGTGTGACATCACTTCACGGCGACGTCACGAATGCCCGGCCACGAGAATCAGAAAGGCCACCATGCGAAAGGTATCCCGCACGGTGGCCCCTCGCAGAGATGGGCTAGAGAGCCGCGATGATCGCGTCCGCCATCTCGCTCGTCTTCGCCGCCTTTGACTGGTCGCGGTCGGCGCGGAGATCGTAGGTCACCTTCTCGCCCTCGCCAATGACCTTCGCGACGGCCGCCTCGACCCGCTCGGCAGCATCCTGCTCGTTCAGGTGGCGCAGCATCATCACGCCGGAGAGCAGCATGGCGACCGGATTCGCGACGTTCTTACCGGCGTGGCTCGGCGCGGAGCCGTGGATCGGCTCGAACACGGCTGCGTCCTTACCGATGTTGCCGCCTGGCGCGACGCCGAGACCGCCGACCATGCCCGCAACGATATCGCTGACGATGTCGCCGTACAGGTTCGGCATCACCAGCACGTCATACAGCTCCGGCTTCTGCATCAGCTGCATGCACATGTTGTCGACGATGCGGTCGTTGAACTCGATGTCCGGGTACTCTTCGGCGACTTCCTGCGCGATCTTGAGGAAGAGACCGTCGGAATACTTCATGATGTTCGCCTTATGCACGGCCGTCACCAGCTTGCGGCCGTTGGCGCGGGCGTACTCGAACGCGAACTTCACGATCCGGCGCGAGCCCTCAGGCGTGATCATCTTGATGCTGATTGCGGCATCCTCGGCGATCTGCTTCTTCGAACGACCGTTGATCGCCTTGATGACCTCTGCGGCATCCTCGCTGCCCGTATCGAACTCGACGCCGGCATAGAGGTCTTCGAGGTTTTCGCGAACGACCACCAGGTCGACATCGCTGAACGTCGACTGGACTCCCTTGATGGTCTTGCCCGGCCGCAGGTTGGCATACGTCTCCAGCTCCTGGCGGAGCGCGACGTTGACGCTGCGGAAGCCGGTGCCGACCGGGGTGGTGATCGGGCCCTTCAGGCCGACGCCGTTCTTGCGGATCGACGCGATCGTCGCATCCGGCAGCAGCTCACCATGCTTCTCGTAGGCTTCGAGGCCAGCCTCGCAGACTTCCCAGTCGAAGCCGACGCCCGTCGCGTCGAGCACGCGCCGCGTGGCCTCGGCAACTTCCGGTCCAATCCCGTCACCGGGAAGCAAGCTCACCTGGTAATTCGCCATCCTGTTCCTCCGCATTCCGCCTGTCGGCGTGGATACTGCTACCGTTAGCTCTGGAATTCCGCACGGTTTGAGCCGTCGTCGGAGACAACCATACCGTGTCACGGTCGAATCAGGAGTCAATGATGACAGAACCCCGCAAACCCGTCCTGCTGGCGATCCTCGATGGCTGGGGCATCGGGCGCGACGAGCCCGGCAACGCGATCCTGCAAGCAAACACGCCGGTCATGGACCACCTCACCGCCACCTACCCGAACTCCACATTGCGCACGTCCGGCGAAAGCGTCGGCCTGCCGGAGGGCCAAATGGGGAACTCCGAGGTGGGACACCTCAACATCGGAGCCGGCTTCATCGTCTACCAATGGATTACCCGGCTCGACCGCGCGATCGCCGACAAGACCTTCAGCCAGAACGAGGCGTTCACCGCCGCGTTCGAGCGGGTGAAGAAGAACAACGGCACGTTGCACCTGATGGGTCTCCTCGGCGATGGCGGCGTTCACGCCCACACCCGTCACCTCCTCGCCCTGATCGACGCGGCCGAGGAGCACGGCATCCGCAAGATCCTGATCCACGTCTTTACCGATGGGCGTGACACATCACCGACCAGTGCCGCGGACTTCATCCTTCCCGTGGAGACCAGGATCTCCACCATGCCGGAGGCCCGAATCGCGAGCGTCGTGGGCCGCTACTACGCGATGGATCGGGACCATCGGTGGGACCGGGTAAAGAAGGCGTTCGACGCTATCGTTCACGCAAAAGGAAATCCCGCCAGGTCCGCCCACGAGGCCATCACGGCTTCGTACGAGGCGGGCGTCACCGACGAGTTCATCGAACCGGCCGTCATTCTCGACGCGGATGGAGAGCGCCACACAATCGGCGAGCACGACGAGTTCATCTTCTGGAACTTCCGCTCTGACCGTGGCCGCGAGCTCACCCAGGCGCTCACGCTTGACCATTTCGAGGGCTTCGATCGCGGCGATTTCGTCCCGAACCGCCCCATGACCACCATGACGACGTACGAAGAGGGCCTGCCGGTCTCCGTCGCATTCCCGCCGGAAGACGTCGAGATGCCGCTGGCACGGGTGATCAGCGAAGCAGGAAAGACGCAGTTCCATACCGCCGAGACGGAGAAGTATCCGCACGTCACGTTTTTCATCAACGGGGGCCGGGAGGAGCCATTCCCCGGCGAGGACCGCAGGCTCGTACCCTCCCCGAAGGTCGCAACCTACGACCTCCAGCCGGAGATGAGCGCACCAGAGGTCTGCGACGGCGTGATCGAGGCGATCGAGTCCGGCAAATACGACGTCATCATCGTTAACTTCGCGAACGGCGATATGGTCGGTCATACCGGCGTGATCCCCGCCGTGGTCAAGGCAATCGAGACGGTTGACGCCTGCGTCGGCCGCATGGTGGATTCGCTGCTGAAGGCGGGTGGTGTCGGCATCTTCACCGCCGACCACGGCAATGCCGAGGAAGAGATCGATATCGAAACCGGCGGCCCGATGACGGCACACACGACGAATCCGGTTCCGGTCATCCTCGTGGCACCGGACGATCACCCGTATCGCCATGCCACGCTTCGAACTGATGGCGTCCTGTCCGCCCTGGCCCCGACCGTTCTCGAGCTGGCCGATATCCCGATACCCGACACGATGACGCAGCCAAGCCTCATCGCCAGCAAGGGCTGAAATTCCTCTCTGGGGAATCTGAAGCGATCTCAATGAACGCCCGGTCCAATGTGGCCGGGCGTTGCTGTACGCTGGAGACCTGTCCGGTACAGAATCTGGAGGCGCAGCATGAACCTCTATCTCGGTATGGAAACCGAGCTGGTGTTCGTCGACACAGCTCATCCGGAAGAAGCGATTGTAGTCCTGCCAGAAACCCGCGTCGCGGCGCTCGCGGTGGACCCGAATGCGCCGGAACGACTGTATTGCGGCACCTATGGAGATGGACTGCTGAGAAGCATCGACGGCGGGAACACATGGACCCGCGTCGGCGACGGAACGATCGCCTCCGCGAATGTGCTCTCGGTGGCGATCAGCCGGACCAAGCCGGACCGGGTCTTCGCCGGTACCGAGCCGAGTGCCCTCTACCGATCCGATGACGGCGGCGCCACCTGGGCCGAGTTGACCTCCCTGCAGGATCTTCCTTCGAAGCGGTTCTGGAGCTTCCCACCGAAACCCGACACCCATCACGTACGATGGATCACCCCGCTTCCCCACGATGCAGATCGCCTGCTTGTCGCCATAGAAGCCGGTGCGTTGGTTCAGTCATCCGATGGAGGCGCATCCTGGCAGGACCGCGTGGACGGCGGACCGATCGACTCTCATACCGTCGTCGTGCATCCAGACGCGCCCGAGCGGGTGCTGAGCGCGGCCGGAGATGGATTCTTCGAGAGCGAGGTTGGTGGGCGAACCTGGTCGAAGGCGGAGGACGGACTCCCGTATCGCTATTGCTACGGACTTGCCGTCGATTCAGGATCGCCGGGCCTGGCGGTCATGAGCGTCGCGCCGAACGCGGGCCGGGGCCATAGTGGTCGAGATCGGGCACGTTCCTCGATCGTGAGGCGCGAGGGAGACGGCCCCTGGGAAACGATTACCACCGGGCTTCCAGAGCCCGAGGGAACGTCGTTGGCGATGATCGCCGCGGTGCCGGGAAGTGCGGGAGGGTTTGTCGCGCTCAACAACAAAGGCGTGTTCATCACCGAAGACGGTGCACACTCCTGGCGCAAGCTCGACGTACCGTGGAAGGATGCGTATCTCGATCGACGTCCGCCCGCCCTTGCGGTCGTGGCCGACGCACAGTAGACGCCTCTCACCAATCGTGTTCCGGCGGCCCGTCCAGCCACTCGACGTCTTCGCGATGCCTGGACGCAACGCCCCGGCGTTTCGGCTTCGGCAACGGCAATGCCGAGGCGGTCTCCTGGATCGCATCGCGCAGCCACTCGCCATCGTCGATGAGGCGGTCCGGCACCCGGTGCCAATCCTTCGCGCCGGGGAACGGAGGTGCGGGCTCTGTCCCATTGAGGAACGTCGGGTCAACGTCGGACCGCTTGATGTACAGGTGCTCGCCATTGATGAGCCCGACGAACTTCTCGTCGCAATAGAGCCCATAGGCGCCAAACATCGCGCGTGTCCTCACCTCGAGAGGAATGAGGGCATCGCGGACGCGCTCGACCAGTTCCCTACTCGTGCTCAAAGGATGCCTCCGGAGAACGCATCGATCACGATAGGCTCCTCGTCCTCTTCCGGGACCTCGAATGCAGGAATATACCGATCGACCGAGACCCGGTCGTTTGACGACGTCGAGTCAAGGGCGTCTTGCCGCGCCCGTGCGTGGGCGATTTCGGGTGAGAGGCGAAAGTAGACCAGTTCGACCGTGCCGCCGTTCTCTTCCACGATGCGCTTGTAAGCGTCCCGGGAGCTTCGCGCCGGGAAGGAGAAGTCGACAACGACGTTCCTCCCCTGCCGGACCAGGTCAACCAGCCGTGCCCGGATCTCTTCCTCGATCGAGAGGGAAACGAGACGGGTGTCGGCCTCCGGTGTCAGGACACCAGCAGAGATGCGTCGCCAGACCTCATCGTCGATCGAGAGCCGGGCAAATCCGCTCGCCTCGAGCTGCTTCGCGAACGTTGTCTTCCCCGAACCGGCCACGCCACAAGTCAGGACTACGTGAGATCGTGTCCCTTTCATTCACGTCCGTCCTTTCCTGTTCACGGAATCGCTCAGCGCTTCGGCTTTGGAGCCGGTAGGCCGTCCGACGTTGCCTGGACGGCCGTTTTCAGCCACTGGTCGTTCTCGAGCAGTGCATCCGGCACCAGATGGTAGTCCTTCGCCCCCTCGTAGGGCGGCGCCAACGTTGTCCCCTCCAGCGCGGACGCGTCGGCCTTCGACTGCTTCAGGTACAGCTGGTCATCGCCGATCACCGCCACGAACTTCTCGTCACAATACAGACCATAGCCGCCGAACATCGCCTTCACCCTGATATCCAGGGGTTGCAGCAGCTCGACGACGCGGTTCACGAACTCTCTGCCTTGCGCCATGTACTCACCTCCAGAGCTTGCCCATACCCGGTTCCGGTTGAAGACTGTCCCGTCGATCGACGCGGGAGCGCTCCATCTCCTCACTTGACCGGGAAAACAGTCGTGCCCGGCATCATCGCTGACCCGGGCACGACGCTCTGATTCTGATCCTGCAAACGCGCTAGCCGTGAAGCGCCTTGCGCCCCGGATAGATTGCGATATCGCCCAGCTCGTCCTCGATGCGGAGAAGCTGGTTGTACTTCGCCACGCGGTCCACGCGGGATGGCGCGCCCGTCTTGATCTGGCCTGCATTTGTCGCAACCGCGAGGTCGGCAATGAACGTATCCGCCGTTTCGCCGGACCGGTGCGAGATGACCGCCTTGAACCCGTGGCGATGCGCGAGCTCGATGGCCTCGAGTGTCTCGGTCAACGTGCCGATCTGGTTCAGCTTCACCAGAATCGCATTGCCCGCGGCCTCATCGATGCCGCGCTTCAGCCGCTTGGTGTTCGTGACGTAGAGGTCATCGCCGACCAGCTGCACACGCTCACCGATGCGCTCGGTCAGGTTGGACCAGCCGTCCCAGTCATCCTCGGAAAGGCCGTCCTCGATCGAGACAATCGGGTACTTGCTGGTCAGGTCCGCCCAGTAGTCCACCATCTCGTCGCTGGACAAGGTGCGGCCCTCGCCTTTCAGGTTGTACTTGCCGTCCTCGAAGAACTCCGATGAAGCCGGGTCGAGCGCGATCATCACCTGCTCGCCCGGTGCATAACCGGCCTTCTCGATCGCCTCTGTGACGACCGCGACGGCCTCCTCGTTCGAGCCGAGGCTTGGCGCGTAGCCGCCCTCATCGCCCACGTTGGTATTGAGGCCCTTCGCCGCCAGGATCTTCTTCAGGTGATGGAAGATCTCGGTGCCCCAGCGCAGTCCTTCATGGAAGCTCGGCGCGCCGACCGGCATCACCATGAACTCCTGCATGTCGACGCTGGAACCCAGCGCGTGCTGACCACCGTTGAGGATATTCATCATCGGGACCGGCAGGATGCGCGCGTTCGGGCCGCCCAGATAGCGGTACAGCGGCAAGCCCGCCTCCTCCGCCGCGGCCCGCGCGACCGCCAACGACACACCCAGCATGGCGTTCGCGCCGATCCGTCCCTTGTTCTCGCTGCCGTCCACCTCACGCATCAGGTTGTCGATGCCGACCTGGTCGAACGCATCGAGGCCAACGATGACTTCGGCGAGCTCCTCGTTGACGTTGGCGACCGCCTGGAGGACGCCCTTGCCAAGGAAGCGCTCCTCATCACCATCACGAAGCTCATGTGCCTCGTGGATGCCCGTCGAGGCGCCGGAGGGCACGGCAGCCCTGCCTACTGCGCCGCTGCCGAGGAAGACCTCGACTTCGATCGTGGGATTTCCCCTCGAATCGAGGATTTCTCGCCCAAATACCGCCTCGATCAAACTGTCCATGAGTTCCTCCGGGTCGAACATCTGCGTTCAGAACCATCTCCTGCAGCAGAGTATAGGTGTCCAGCGCAATCGGACGCCGCTTTGATACAATCGGGCGCAAGTAAAGATGAGTTGCGTTGACGGAGACAGCGCGTTTGGCTCCCCGCCAGAGAGGCTCCCGAATTGGTGGAAGGTGGCCCGGTGCGAGCAAGCGACGATTCCCTCCCGAGCAGCGCGGTGAAAGGACCAGAGATCCTTGTAGTCGCGCGGGCGCTCCCCCGTACAGGAGCATGGAAGAAGCGCGCCGGTCGTTCCGGCGAAGCAGGGTGGTACCGCGTGGAGCCCCTCGTCCCTGCCGGGGGGCTTTGTCGTGTCCGGAAAATGGTAGAAGGCTCTTACATGTCACAGTCAGACCAGAAATCCGCGCCCGGGAGCGCTGCTGACCTCGCGAGGCTCCGGAGCGAAGCACTTGAGCGACTCTCGTCGCTCACCACCGCCGCCGAGGCCGCCGATTGGGAGCGGGACTATCTCGGCCCGAAAGGTGCCGTCAAGCTCTTCCAGCGCAGTCTCGGCACACTGCCGGCTGACGAGCGACCGGCCGCCGGCCGCGCTGCCAACGAATTGAGCAAGGAGCTCTCGGAGGCCTTCGAGCCGATCAAGGCGCGCCTGGACGCGGAGGCGCTCGAAGCCCGGCTGTTCGAGGATGCGATCGACGTCACGCTTCCGGGGCGCACGCCGGTCGTTGGCGGACTGCATCCGATCACGGAGATGGTCGACGAGCTGATCGAGATCTTCGCCCACATGGGCTTCCAGGCCGTCTTCGGGCCGGAAGTCGAGACGGCCAAGTACAACTTCGACCTGCTCAACATCCCGGCGGACCATCCCGCGCGCGACGTCTGGGACACCATCTTCATCGAAGCACCGAATGAAGAAATCGTGCTCCGAACGCACACGTCCCCGATGCAGGCGCGCACCATGGAGCGGATCAAGCCGCCTGTCCGCGTCATCGTTCCCGGCAAGACGTTCCGCTTCGAGGCGCAGGATGCCTCCCATGAATGGCAGTTCACGCAGCTGGAGGGTCTCGCGGTCGACAAGCACATCCGCCTCTCCGACCTGAAGGGTGTGCTTCAGGAGATGGCGCGACAGCTCTTCGGCCCCGAGCGCAAGGTCCGCTTCCGCTGCGACTTCTTCCCGTTCGTCGAGCCGGGCGTCGATTTCTCCGTTGACTGCGCGATCTGCAACGGCAAGGGTTGCCGCGTCTGCAAGGGCACCGGCTGGCTCGAGATGGGAGGCGCCGGCATGGTGCACCCCAACGTCCTGCGCGGCGTGGGCTACGACCCGGAGGAGTACACCGGGTTCGCGTTCGGCCTCGGCATCGAGCGGATCATCATGATGAAGTACGGCGTCGACGACATCCGTGGCTTCCAGTCCAACGATCTCCGCTTCCTCCGCAAATTCGCCAACATCAGCGTCGCGTAGAACACCAACTGCAAAGATCGCTCGCCCCGTACCGCCGGACCTTGCGTCCGGCGCTCGACACCGCAGACAAGCTGCTACGGTACCGGGTGGACGACTCATCAAAAGGAATCAGCATCACATGAACGTACCCTATCGTTGGCTTCAGGACCTGGTCGACGTCGACCTTCCTCCCGCCGACCTTGCCGCCCGCCTGACGATGGCCGGTCTCGAATCCGAGAGCATCGAGGAGATTGGCTCGGGTTGGGACAAGGTCTACGTCGGTGAGGTCATGGATGTAAAGCCCCATCCGGATGCCGACCGCCTTGTCCTCGCAGACGTTGACGCCGGCAAGGATCGTCGTCTGACCGTCGTTACCGGCGCGCCGAATATCGCGAAGGGGCAGAAGGTCGCCCTTGCCCTTGCCGGCGCCCGCCTGATCGACGGTTACTCCGAGGAGCTGAAGTACAAAACCCTCAAGCCGGGCAAGATTCGCGGCATCCAGTCCGAGGGCATGGTTTGCTCCGAAAAGGAACTGGGTATCTCGGATGAGCACGAGGGCATCCTGATTCTCGAGGACGATGCGCCGAAGGGTGCCCCGCTGAAGGACTACCTCGGCGACACGGTCATAGAATTCGAGATCACGCCCAACCTCGTCCACGCCTTTTCGATCCTCGGCATCGCGCGCGAGACGGCCGCCATCATCGACAAGCCCGTTCGCCAGCCAGAGCTGGCAGATCTGTCCGGCGTCAACCCGGACACAAATCTCGTCCAGATCGACGCGCCGGATCTCTGCGCCCGCTACTGCGGCATCATCGTCGACAACGTGAAGGTCGGTCCCTCCCCCGGCTGGCTGGCACAGCGCCTGTCCAATGCCGGCGTCCGCCCGGTGAACAACCTCGTCGACATCACCAACTTCGTGATGCTCGAGATGGGCCAGCCGCTCCACGCCTTCGACCTAAAGAACGTCGCCGGCGAGCGCATCATCGTGCGTCGTGCCCGCGATGGCGAGACGATCGAGACGCTGGACCATCGCGTCCGCGAGCTGACGACTGACGACCTGCTCATCACCGACGCCGAGAAGCCGGTGGCGGTCGCCGGCGTCATGGGTGGCGTGAACTCGGAGGTCACGGACGACACGACATCGATCCTGCTCGAAGCCGCAAACTTCGACATGGTTTCGGTCCGGCATACCGCGCGCCGCCTGAAGCTCCGGACCGATGCTTCCGCCCGTTTCGAGCGCGGTATTGACCCGGAGCTCGTCTGGGCGGCGAATCGGCGAGCGGTCCAGCTCGTCCTCCAGCTCTGCCCGGGCGCGACGGTCCGCACCTGGGAAGACGAGTATCCGGTGCCGGCGAAGCCGCGCACCGTCTCGCTGCCTGCTAGCCGGATCGACTACCTGCTCGGCATGGAGATCGATGAGCAGACAACGCTCGACGTCCTGACGCGCCTCGACTTCCAGCCAGAGCTGTCGGACGGCACCCTCACCGTGAAGGTCCCGACGTGGCGCTCGGACGTCACGATTCCCGAGGACGTGATCGAGGAAGTCGCCCGGATCGTCGGGTACGACGCGCTGCCGGCAACGCTGCCGGTTGGCGAGACGCCGGAGATCGAGCGAGATCCGATGTTCCGCCTGGAGCGCCATGCCCGGATCGCCCTCGCCGCCGCCGGCGCGTATGAGGGCCGGAGCTACATCGCCGTTCCCGAAAGCGATATCGAGACCTGGTCGAGCGAAGCGTCCGGTGGTCTCGCCCGCATCGTCAGCGGACCGCAGAACATCGTGCGAATGGTGAACCCGATCAACGCCGAGAACCCGGTGCTCCGGACCAGCCTTGTCCCGTCCCTCGCTCGAGACGTGGCCGAGAACCTGAAGCACCAGAAGACCGTTCGTCTCTTCGAGACGGGTCACGTCTACATCGGCACGGAACCCGATGCACTGCCTGAAGAGCCGACGCTCGTCGCGCTGGCCTACGCCGGTGTCCGCGACCCGTTCGACCGGTTCAACCCGCGCCCGACCGCAGACGACCAGATGGACTTCTTCGACGTCAAGGGCGCCGTCGACCTCATGCTGGGTCGCATCGGCGTCCCGGACGCCGAGTGGGTCAAGGCCTCTCACACCGCGTTGCATCCGGGTCGAACCGCCCAGGTGAACGTCAAGGGCGAGCGAGTCGGCATCGTCGGGGAGGTCCGGCCCGATGTCGCCAGGGAGATCGGCATCGAGGATGTCCGCCTCGTCGTTGGCGAACTGGATCTGACGAAGCTCCTGGAGCTGACCGCCACCATCCAGAACCCGGTGATCAAGGTGGACCACTTCCTTCCGGTCGAGCAGGATTTCGCGGTCGTTGTCTCGAAGGAGACAACCGCCGCGCAGGTGGAAGAAGCCCTTCGGCGCAATGCTGGCCCTCTCCTGACGGACATCGTGCTCTTCGATGTCTATGAAGGCGAGCAGATCGGCGCGGAGAACAAGAGCCTCGCCTGGCGCCTGACGTTCACGGCGCCGGATCGCGCGCTGACCGACGCGGAGCTTGGTAAGACACGCAAGAAGATCGAAAAGGGCATCAAGGCACTGGTGGGCGGTACGCTTCGCGCATAGTTCGGTGGCTCGAATCGCGCCCCGGTCACAGGCAGACCCGGGAGACCCGCCGGGTCTCCTCGCCCGATCACAGTCAGGAAGCGACGTCACAATGGCACTTTCCATCACCCGTTACACCGGCGCGACCGCGCTGGAGAAGCTCACGCGCCGGGGTGTGCAACCGGAGCCGCAGCTGCCGCAGTCGATCATCGACCGCAATGCCGAGATTTTCGGGCGCCCCGTGACCGCGCACGAGGTCGTCGAGCAGGTCTGCGCTGACGTCCGCAAGGATGGCGACGTTGCGGTCCGGCGGTATACCGAGCTCTTCGACAACCGTTCGTTGGAGACGATCGAGGTTCCACGAGCCGAATGGGACCGCGCCCTGGCCACGATTGACGCCGGGCTGCGTGAGGCGCTGGAGCTCGCCGCCGAGCGAATCCGTGCATTCCACCAGAAGCAGGTGCGCCAGTCATGGATCGACACCGAGGAGTTTGGCATCTTCGGCCAGCTGATCCGGCCGCTCCAGCGCGTCGGCATCTATACCCCCGGCGGTTCGGCGGCCTTGCCCTCCTCCTTGCTGATGACGGCGATCCCGGCCCGGGTTGCCGGCGTCGAAGAGGTCATCATCGCGGCGCCACCTCGCGGAGACGAAGGAATCTCCGACGTCATCCTTGCCGCCGCAGCCATCGCCAACGTTGACCGGGTCTTCGCCATCGGCGGCGCACAGGCCATCGCCGCGCTCGCCTACGGGACGGAGTCTGTCCCCCAGGTCGACAAGATCTGCGGTCCGGGCGGGCTCTTCGTCGCGCTCGCGAAGCAACATGTCTCCGGCACCGTCGCGATCGACCAGATTGCCGGTCCGACCGAAACGCTTGTCGTCGCGGACGACACCGCAAGCGTCGAGTTGGTCGCCGCGGACATCATCGCTCAGGCGGAACACGATCCGGTCGCATCCGCGATCCTGGTCACCACGAGTGCAACTCTCGCCGACGCCGTGGTCGACGAGCTCGATCGCCAGGCCTCGGAGCTGGATCGCGAGGACATCATCCGCGCCTCGCTGATCAACAACGGCGTGATCGCGGTCGTCGATACGCTCGAAGACGCAGTCGAGTGCGCCAACGCCTACGCGCCGGAACACATGTGCCTGCTCGTCTCGGACGCCTGGTCGCTCGTTCCCAAGGTACGGAATGCCGGCGGCATCTTCGTCGGCGAGGCGAGTCCGGAGGCGCTTGGTGACTACACGGCGGGACCCAGCCACGTCATGCCAACGGGCGGAACCGCTCGGTATTCATCACCTACAAATGTGGGCGATTTCCAGAAGGTGATCTCGGTCGCAGCCGGCAACGAGAAGGCGATCGACGCCCTCGGACCGGCCACCATGCGCATCGCGCGCGCCGAGGGCCTGACGGGTCACGCGAAGTCGATCGAGCGGAGAATGAACGGCAGCGATTCCTGATCGCGACCGGTATGCGCAATACCGCAGAAGCCGGTCCGTGTGACCAGCTTCTGCGTTTATGGCGTGAGCCGATTACGTGGAGCTGAGCTCACGCAGCGCCGCGACGATTTGGTCCTCGACCGTAGCACCTTCGTCGAGCGTGATCTTGCCAAGCGCGTTTCGCGCTTCGGACATCGTGTACCCAAGCGCCTGCAGCGCCTCGATCGCGTCGGCATTCGTCGCGCTTGCATTGACCACGGCCGTGTCGAGATTCTCCGGCAGCTTTCCGCGCAGATCGAGGATGATCCGCGACGCCGTCCGTTTGCCGACCCCGGGCACGGTCGTCAGCAAGTCAATTTGCTCGCTAGAGATGACGCTGAGCAGCTCATCCGCGGAGAACCGGGTCAGCACCGCGAGCGCGAGGCGTGGACCGACACCATTCACCGAAATCAGGATCTGGAACCATTGAAGATCGGCCGGTGTCAGGAAGCCATAGAGAAGCTGGGCGTCCTCACGCACGATCAGGTGCGTATGGAACTCCTGCTCGCCCTCGAGGGATGCCGCTGCCGACACCACTCGGCCGGTCGTGAACACGCGATACAGCACATTGTTCACATTGACGAGCACAGCGTCCTGCTCTGCCCGATGAATCGTCCCGATCAGCCCGGCAATCATCCGCCCACCCTGCTCCCTATTCCATAGACACGTGCGGCATTGCCCGCGAGAACATCCGGCAGCGCTTCCTCGGGAATCCCGGAGGCCAGCACCCGGTTCAGGAACCGCTTCTGCGCAAGCACCGGGTAATCGCTGCCGAACAGGATCCGGTCCGCTCCAATGATGCGCTCCAGCGCCGGGAAGATCGAGAAGTCGTAGAGATACGTCGACGCGGCCGTGTCATACGTCACGTTCCGGGTCAGCGCCCTGATCTCGGGCATCAGCTCGTAGAATGGCAGGCCGCCGCCCCAATGCGCCATCACGAAACGCACATCGGGAAACGCTTCCAGCGTCTTGACGAGCCGTTCAGGAGTCGCCGTCCCCTTGCCAGGGTATGAATGGCCGATTGGTTCGCTTGTGTGAATCATGATCGGGACATCGCATGACTGGATGGCCTCCATCGCGTAGGCGAGCATTGATGGCTCGGCCCAATCGAACGCTTGCCCGTCCGCGTTGACTTCCCCGATCCCTGAAGCGCCGCCGTTCACACACCGCTCGATCTCGCCGGACGCGTCCATCAGCACCGGGTTCACGATGCCCAGCCAGGCAATCCTGTCGGGGTGCCGCCGGTGGACGTCCGCCAGATACGCGTTGTGCTCGCGGCAGAGCCCCTGGTCGCGCCAGGGCCACCCTACAGCGACCGACATGGAGAACCCCGCCCGGTCCATGCTCCCCAGCAACTCATCCTCCCCGATCATCTTCGCGAGAGGCGACGCAAACGCCTCACCGAACCAGGGGTCCCTCGCGACAAGATCGTCTCGCCGCGCGATGATCTCTGGAGGAAAGAGATGGACGTGCGCGTCGATCGGTCGTACCGGCGGCTCGAGTATGGGGGCGTCAATCGTCGTCATGATGGAGATAGTACTCGAATGGTCATGTTGTCGTGACACATGCCGCCAGCCACGATCCTATAATCGATACAGCGGAAATCGGTCTCCGAGTCCCTTTTCGAGGAGAAGTACGATGATCGTGACAACGACGAACGTGATCGAAGGACGCCCCATCGCCGATTACCTGGGCATCGTCACGGGCGAGGCAATCCTTGGTGCCAACATCATGAAAGACATCTTCGCTGGCTTCCGCGACATCGTGGGCGGCCGGTCCGGCGCATACGAGCAGGAGCTACAAAAGGCACGTCTTATCGCGATGCGCGAGATGGAGGAGCAGGCAGCGAGCCTTGGCGCCAACGCGATTGTCGGCGTGGACATCGATTACGAGACCGTCAGCACGGGGAACATGCTGATGGTGAGCGTTTCGGGCACCGCCGTCAGGACGTCGATGCCGTAACGCTCAGCCTGGGCGGCGTTCCTGGATGACGGAAAGGGAGGGCAAGCGTCCTCCCTTTTCATGCCTTGCTTTCGAGCTTCCTTGCTTCTCCGGGAACATACTGGCCCGAGTCCAGCTTCTCCAGCATCTGTACAGCGACCGCCGCGACCTGCACCAGCTCTTCGCGCAGGTGGGCGAGCCCGCCATCTTCCTTCCAGTGGGCCTGAAGACACGCTTCCGCGACTTCACCTGCCTCCTCGGCGAGGATTGCCGCCCACGTTGGCCAGGGATGCATCTGGCTGCCGAACTTGTCTTCCTGTCGCGATCGCTCGTCGTCGATATCCCGGTATATGGCTGATCGATCCATAGCCATTACAGGAAGAAGTACACGCCGAGTGCAATCAGCGCGATGACGATCACGAGAACGACAACCGGGATCAGGATGTTCGGGCCCTTGTCGCCGCGCGCCTCGGCCAGCTCGCGGCTGATCTCCTGCCGCTGGATCGTCGCCATCGACGCACCGACCGCCAGCACTACCGCGCTGACGTTGTCCGTCGTCCGGCGCTCCTTCGCCAATGCCGTGAGGCCGCTGGCCGCCTCGTTCGGGTCATCCCCGGACATGAGCTGCAGGTAGTCCTCGTTGGTCAGGACATCGTAGAAGCCGTCGGTGCAGAGCAGGAGCCTGTCCTCCGGCAAAAGCGCCAGCTCGTAGATCGCCGGCATCCGCTTGTCGAGCGTGGGCTTGCTGCCGAGCGACTGCGTGAGCATGTTCCGCTGGGGACTCTTCCGGGCGTCCGCCTCGCTGAGCTGCCCCTGCTGCACCTGCTCGGCGACCATCGAGTGGTCTTGCGTCACCTGGGTAATCCGGTTCGCGCGCATGAGGTAGGCGCGGCTGTCGCCGACGTTCGCGATGGTGACGTACTTGCCTCTGACGACCGCGGACACGAGCGTCGTCCCCATGCGACCGGCGCCCTCTTCGTCTCCGCCTTGCTGGTAGATCGCTTCGTTGGCGCGTCGATATGCCTGCTTCAGGGCCAGCGCGACATCGACCGGCTGGTCGCGCGAGAAAAGGTCTCGCAGCATGTCGATCGCTAACGAGCTGGCGACCTCACCATCCGCGTGGCCTCCCATGCCATCGGCGACGGCAAGAAGGTATCCCGGCCCGCTCGCTCCCTCGACGGGAGGAAGTTCCTGGACGAGAACGGAGTCCTCATTGTTCTCGCGGCCGCCGGCATCCGTGACGCTGCCGACCATGATCTGCAGCTCAGGCGTCTGTGAACTCAACGTATTCTCCCTGCACGCAAAAACCCCGTGCCACCGACTTCCCCGATTGAATTTTTCGGGAAGGCGTCACTAATTCGTAACAAGGATACAGGCTGTCGGTGCTACCATTCAGCACGGAACATCCGGGCAAGTATGCTGGCCCATTTCGTCGATACTGGAAGGTGAACGTGTCCCATCTCCACCGCATCCGGATACTAAGCGTGCTCGTGACGATCCTCCTCGTGGTCGCCGGATGCGGGAGCGAAGATAGCGCCGGTATCGACGAGGATATGCCTGTCAGCGAGATCCTGGAAAATTCCAGCCAGCGCCTCGCGGACACTGAGTCCGTCGCGTTCCGCATGCAGGTCGATGGCACGACCTACATCGACAGCGCCCGGACTCTCCGCCTCCTGAACGCGCGCGGCACGATGGCCCGCCCTGACCGCGTCGATGTCGAATTCCAGATCGAGGTCGCCGGCGCGCCCCAGGTCTCGATCCGGATGATCACGATTGGCCAGGAAGCCTGGACCACCGACATCGTGACCGGCCGCTGGGTTGAGGCGCAGGAAGAGTTCGGCTACGATCCGTCGGTTCTCTACGACAACCAGAACGGACTCGGCCCGGTGATGGGACGCATCATCGACCCGGAACTGGTCGGCATCGAGGAGATCGATGGTCGCCAGACATACCATATCCGTGGAATGGCGACCGAAGAAATCATCGGCCCACTAACGGGCGGAACCATGAGGGGCAGCGAGATCGAAGTGAACGTCTGGATCGACGGCGAAACCTGGAACCTCCTGCGGGTGACCGTTGCGGAGCCGACAGACGAAGGTATCGAGAACCCGGCCACCTGGACCCTCGGTCTGGGCGATCATGACGAGCAGGTGACCATTGAGCGCCCGGTCTAGCACGAACGAGCAATCAGCGCTCAAGGCGATCGCCGGCTCCCCTGCCCTCCTCGCGGGCCTGTTGTGCGTCTTCCTCAGTGCCGTCGACCTGACGGTGATCGCGGCCATCCTGCCGACCATGATCGGCGACCTCGGCGTCAATAGCGCCGATATCGACCGCTATATCTGGGTGGTCAACAGCTACCTGATTGCATACGTCGTTTCGATCCCGATCTTCGGCCGCCTCTCCGACCACCTCGGCCGGCAAACGGCGTTCATGGCCTGTCTCGTCATCTTCCTCGTCGGCTCCATCATGGCCGCGCAGGCCGATTCCCTGACCGCTGCGGTCGTTGGACGAGCGGTGCAGGGTCTGGGCGGCGGTGGCCTCCTGCCAGTCACGATCGCGCTCGCCGGCGACGTCCTTGCGCCGCGCATCCGGCTTGCAGGCATCGGCCTCATCAGCGCCGTCGAAACACTCGGCTGGGTCGTAGGGCCGACGTGGGGAGCAATCGTCGTCGGCATCCTCCCTGGCTCGCAGGACCCGTGGCGCTGGGTCTTCTGGATGAATGTCCCGCTGCTGATCATCGCCATCCTGTCGATCCTCCGGGGATTCCCGAGACGCACGGACGGCTTGAAGAGCACGCTCTCGGATCTCGACCTGCCGGGGACGATCCTGCTCGCCATCACCCTGGTCGGCGCGAACCTCGCGCTGTCATCGGGTGGCGATACCGGAATGCAGGCCAATCGAGGTTTGCGAGCTTTCGGCGGTACGCCAAACCCGCTGGCTGACCACGTGCCGATCCTGCTCGGCGTGACCGTCGTCGGATTGGTGGCGCTGGTCCTGTGGGAACGTCGGGCACCGAACCCCATCATGCCGGTCGATCTCTTCCGGAAACCCTTTTACATCGCCGCTGTCATCGCGAACTTCCTGATCGGCGCGGCCCTGATGGTCGGGATGGTGAACGTGCCGGTCATCGTGTCGCTCGTCCGCGATCCGGACACCGTCAGCCGGGACAGCGCACTCCTCCTTGCCCCGCTCACGCTGGGCGTCGCCCTCGCGGCACTTGCCTCGGGCCGGATCGCGCGCGATGTCGGCGCATACACGATGACCCGGATCGGGATCGGGTTGAACGTCGTCGGCTTCGCGGCGCTCTACCTTCTGGTGGATGTCGACCGCATCTGGCAGATGGCGATCGGGCTCGGTGTGGCCGGTATCGGCATCGGCCTCCTGCTCGCGCCACTCAGCGCAACGGCGCTCGATGCGTCGACGGCCCGAAACCGCGGGGCAGCGACATCGACCGCGTTGCTCTTCCGCCTGCTCGGTATGACGATCGGCATGTCCCTGCTTACCACGGCCGGCGTGTATCGACTCCAGCAGCTCACCGGGCGCCTCGATCCGGTCGTGCAAGGTGCGGACGAGTCCACGGCCGAGTTCCTTGGCCGTCAGCAGCAGTTCGTGAACGACGTCGTGACGCCAATCGGGGTGCAAGTGATGCAGGAGACCTTCCTGGCCGCTGCCGTCCTCGCTGCTATCGCGATCGTTCCCGTGATCCGGATGCGGCACGAGACACCGGACGCCTAGTCGAGTTTCGCCCGCAGGCGCGCCACATTCTCGCCCGGCGACCTGTCTCCGGCAAACACGGCACTCCCGGCGACGATCATGTCCGCGCCAGCCTCGGCCGCCGCGCGAATTGTGTCCTCGTTGATCCCGCCATCCACCTGGAGCCGGCACTCCGGATTCACCCGGTCAATCATCTCGCGCATCCGTCGGATCTTGTCCAGCGACGTATCGATGAACGACTGGCCACCGAAGCCGGGATTCACCGTCATGATCAACACCTGGCCGAGGTACGGCAGGATCTCCTCCAGCACGCCGATCGGGGTGGCGGGGTTGATCGATACGCCGGGGACTTTCCCCTTCGCCTCGATCGTCTGGACGACCCGGTGCATGTGCGGAGTCGCCTCGGCGTGGAACGTGATGCGGTCAGCCCCGTGATCGGCGAACTCTTCAACCCATCGATCCGGCTCCACGATCATGAGGTGAACGTCGACCGGCAAGGACGTTCCAGCCTTCGTGGCTTCGAGAACGGGGAGGCCGATTGAGATGTTGGGTACGAACCGTCCATCCATGACGTCAAAGTGGATATAGTTGGCTCCCCCGGCCTCCAGCTCGGCAAGTTGTTCCCCGAGTCGAAGGAAGTCAGCGGAAAGGACGGATGGGCCCATCCAGGTGTCACGCATGCATGAATACTCCGGTAAACAAGGGCGGAAACGACCGCCCGCGACTGGCACTGCCGTAAATGTACCAGCGCATCCCGCTTCGTTGAGCCGGTCATGACTGAACCCGTATACTCTCGGGAGTTGTGCGCCTCTTTCTGTTGGAGACTTCCACTCATGGGCCTTCTCGACCGCTTCGAACAAACGCTTGAACGGTTGCTGGAAGGAACCACCGGCGCGCTGTTCCGCCAAAAGATCCAGCCCGCCGAGATCGGCAAGAAGCTGGAGCGCGCGATGCTTGATAACCAGCGTCCATCGGTCGGCTCCAGCATCGTTCCCAACGCCTACACCGTCAGGCTGAATCCGAAGGACTTCGCGCAGGTCGAGACCTGGGCGGGTGGGCTCGCACGACAGATGGAATCGTGGCTCTTCCAGGTGGCGTCCAGGCGCCAGTTGACGGTGCTCGACAAGATCACGGTCGAGTTCGTCGAGGACAAGCGCGTGCCGCAGCGCAACCCGCGCATCGAGGCGATCATCACGGACCGCGCGCCGTCGCCGCAGAAGCGACCGGCCCGCCGGCCCGCACCGCCCCGATACGAGGATGCCGGCGCAACATCGGTCTTCAATGTGCCATCGCGCTCGTCTTCAGAAATTCGATTCCGCGCCACCTCGGGCCCGGTGTCAGGCTCGGTCTGGTCCATCCCTGAAGGGACATCGACCATCGGCCGTTCACCGGACAACACCATCGTCATCGATCTCCCCGACGTCTCGCGCCGGCATGCGAGGATCGAACGATCCGGATCCCATCTGCGGATCTATGACCTGAACAGCACCAACGGGACCCGGATCAATGGTGAAGCGATTCATATCTCCGATATCCAGGAGGGAGACCAGGTCCAGGTCGGTAGCCAGGTCCTGGAGGTCTACGGCGACGACGCGTGGGCTGGTGAGGGATATCACCGGTGAATCTGTCTGACCTGCAACTTCCTGCCAACTTCGATACCTTCGACTGGTTCATTCTCCTGCTTCGCATCGCATTCATCGGTCTGGTCTACTACTTCCTGTACCAGGTCGGGCGTGTATGCGTTCGCGAGCTGGTCGTGCTTGGTCGGGTCAGCGCAACGCCATCCACGCCTCATGCCGTGATCCCGGATCCGGCAAGCTCGCTGGAACTCATCGACCCCGCGGAGTCGTCATATTACGAAGGGACGTCCTTCCCGCTCGATCACTACACGACGGTCGGACGGCATGAAGACAACTCACTCATGATCGACGACGGGTTCGTGTCCGCTTCCCACGCCGAGATCATCTATGACGGCGGCGCCTGGTGGGTGCAGGATCTCGGAAGCACCAACGGCACCTTCATCAATGGACAGCCTGTGCGGTCACGTGTCCGGCTGTCGGATGGCGATGTCGTTCATTTTGGCCGGGTTCGCCTGCGAGCCCACGTTTGACAGAGAAGATTGAGAGTTCCATGACCATCAACCTCGTCGGGCTTGCCCATCTGTTGCGCGCCCGCGGTCCGATCCCGCAGGTCGGCGCGCTGCTGACCATGTCCGGCGACGTGACAACCTACCACGATCCCACATTGCCGCCGGTAAGGATTCCGGGTTCACTGTCGCTGATCCTCCCGGCGCACAATGAGGTCGACAATATTGAGATCGTGATTCGGCGTGCGCTCGAGGTGCTACCCCGGCATGTCGATGAGTTCGAGATCATCCCGGTCAACGATGGCAGCAGGGACGAAACGGGCCGGGTCATCGACCAGCTCGCCCGCGAAGACCACCGGGTGCGACCGGTCCACCATCGGGTGAACCGTGGATATGGCGGCGCGCTCAAGTCCGGGTTCACGGCATCACGCTACGACTATGTGATGTTCATGGATTCGGATCGTCAATTCGACATCGAAGACATCCAGCGCCTTGCACCCTTCGTCGCGTCCCACGACATCGTGGCCGGGTTCCGCATGGAGCGCTCGGACCCGATGATCCGGCGCATCAACGCCGAGGTCTTCAACCTCGCGGTCCGGGTGCTCTTCGGCGTGCACCTGCGCGACCTCGATTGCGCGTTCAAGATCTTCCGGGGCGACCAGCTTCGTTCACTGACGCTGACGACATCTGGCGCGCTGATCAACGCGGAAATCCAGGCGAAACTTCGCCGGCAGGGCGCCCGTATCCAGCAGGTCGGCGTGCCGCACTATCCGCGCGTGGCCGGGAAGCCGACCGGCGGCAGCCTGAAGGTCATCCTCAAGGCGATGGTGGAGACGATCCAGCTCTGGATCCACATGCACTCGTACCAGCCTCCGAAGGAGTCGAAGAACTCGCGCCCCTACTACGCGCTGGGCGACACCCTGCTCGGACTGGCGCTGGGGACCGTCACGGCGGTCACCGCGGGGCTGCTGCGGCGACGCAAATAGGCACGAAGAACCGGCCACGGTCATGACCGTGGCCGGCTTTCCGTTTCGCGACCAATAAGAGATCGATACCCTTGCGCGCGGCCTACGCGACCTGCAGCACCGGACGGCGGCGGCGAAGCACTGCCGCGACCTGGGACATGTTCTCGGCGGGATTCAGGCGACGGCCAAGCGCCGAGGCGACATCCTGGATCGACATGTCATCCAGCAAGGTCCCGGTTCGATCCGACACCATCTTCTTCGTCACGAACACTGGCCCGTGATCCGGCTCGTCCTTGAGCTGGTTGACAATGTCCTGCCCACTGATCAGGCCCGAGACGTTGATCTCCGGGCCAAGGAAATCGTTCGTGATCGCACGGACACGGAGCTCGGCGCCGGTGTGCGCATTGAAACGGTCGATGGCCTTCTGCATCGTCGGGGCGATCAACGTGCCCGTCGCGATCGTGCCACCCGTACCGCGCAGGACACCTGTCCGGGCACGGCGCAGGTAGGCATCGAGCTCGTCGAGGAAGAAGCGCGTGATGCCGATGCCGTCCTCGACCTGCGGGAAGCCAGCGTAGTGGTCACTGTCCGGCACCTCGCGACCCGTCATCAGGTAGAACTCGTCGCCCAGATGGAAGAACGTGTCGCCGCGTTCCTGCATGAACCGCTCCTGCCACACCTCGGCCTGCTCGATGACCCGCTCGGCCTCGTGAGCCTCGTAGCGGCGAACCTTGATGACCTCCTGGTTCGATCCCGGTAGCCGCCGCATGCAGGTGCGCGACAGGCGGATCTGCTTGCTCTGGCGCTCCTGACCATAGCGGCTGAGCCCCACCGGGACACCGGCGATCGACTTCAGGCGCGGGCCGAAGGTAGAGAGATCACGAAGGCTGCGGTCCATCTCCTCACCGTCATTGACGCCCGGCACGAGCACGAGCTGGGTGTGGAAGTCGATGCCGGCCGCCTCGAGCCGCCGGAGGTCGTCCATGATCTTGCCGGCGTTCGGGTTACCGACAAGAGCAACGCGAAGATCTGGATTGGTCGCGTGCACGGAAACGTGCATCGGACTGAGATGCTGCTCCTCGATCCGGCGCCAATCTTCCTCATTGAGATTCGTCAGCGTGACGAACGACCCGTACAGCATCGAGTACCGGAAGTCATCATCCATCACGTAGAGCGAGCGCCGCATGCCCTTGGGGATCTGCTTGATAAAGCAGAACGGGCAGGAGTTCTCACAGACCCGCACGCCGTCAAAGGTCGGGTCCTCGAACGTAATGCCCCAGAACTCGTCGCCTTCCAGCTCGAGGTCGTATCGAAGGATGGAGCCGTCCCGGTCGACGTCCATCACCACGTGCTCGGACTGCGCCTGGAACTGGAAGTCCAGCGCGTCGACGAGCGGGTTGCCGTTGACCCCGAGGACCCGGTCACCGGGCTCGATGCCAAGCTCCATGGCGAGCGAACCGGGCGCCACCGCGGCAACGGTTCCGGGAACGGACGGCACCAGATCAACACGACGATGTGAGATTGGGCTGACGACAGGCATTGTTCGAGGTACTTTCTGTTGAATTCGCGGGTGAGGAGTGGACGCGGGACACGCGAAAAGAGCGACGCAGGTCGCTTCAAACATGGAAGTATAACACGCGTTTTTCCCGGGATACGGGAAACACAAGAGACCGGGAGCCGACCATGGTCGGCTCCCGGTCTCTTACTTTGCACAACGGAACAGATGGGTACGCCCGCCTCATCGAATGAACGACGCGATCCACCGGAATCACACCTTAGGCGTCACGCTTTAGCACCAGCGATACCCAGTCCTCCTGGAAACGCCGATTCACGATCGTCGCGCCGGCCTTCGTGAAGGCGTCGATCACGTCCTGCTCGCGGCTTTCGATGATGCCGGCAAGGACGATCGAGCCGCCAGGCTTTGTGTGCGCGACGATCGCCTCGGACAGCTCGATCAGCACGCGAGCAATGATGTTCGCCAACACGACGTCATACTGCTCGCCCCAGAATGGCTGCCCCGGACCGACACTCCCAAGCTCGACCGCGATCTTGTCGCCGACGCCGTTGCGGTCGGCGTTCTCGCGGGTCGCATCCACGGCGACGCGTTCGACGTCGACCGTATCGGCCTTCACCGCCCCAAGCTTGACGGCCGCAATGGCGAGGATCCCGGAACCGGTCCCGACATCCAGCACCGTGCAGCCGGGTGTAACCACCTCTTCAGTCCCGAGCATGGAAAGTTTCGTCGAGGGATGCAGGCCCGTCCCGAACGCCATGCCGGGGTCCATTTCGACGACGACGTCATCAGCCTGTGGCTCGTAGTCGCGCCACGGAGGACGGATCACCACCCGCTCGCCGATCCGGTGTACCTGGAAATGCTCCTTCCAGGCGTTGGCCCAGTCCTCCTCCGCCAGGGAGGTGACGCGAACATCGCTCACCCCGCGAAGCTGGCCAAGGAAGTACAGCGCCTGGCGCAGCTCTTCGATGATCTCCGGCCGGAAGTCAGCCTCCGCGACGTAGGTGTGGATCGTGAACGGCTTGTCGAGCCGGATCTCCAGGTTGTCGCCATCCTCTTCCTGGACGTACGGCTCCTCGATCGCGACACCTTCGTTGAAGCCGTAGCGCCCGAAGAGCTCGGAGACCGCCTCGACAGCCTCAGCGTCGACGTCCACCGACAACTGGTACCAGACCTTATCCGGATTGTTCGTGGAGGCGTTTACCGACTCGCTGTGTGGCGCGTTCTCTTCTGTCACAGGGCGACCTTCCCGTTCTCACCGACACTGATCGACCGCGCGCTACCCTGGATGACGGACTTCGAGCCAATCACCGACCGCTGCAGGATCGCATCGACGATCTCGGCGTCTTCTTCGACGATGGAATCGCGCACAACCGAGTTCCGGATGACGGTCCCCTTCCCAATGCTGGCATAGGGCCCGACGACGGCATCCTCGAGTTTCGCTTCGCGGTGAACGAACGACGGGGGAACGATCAGGGAGCCCGTGCGCTGTGCCGGCGACGGCGGCTCGGAGGAAAGCAGGTACTGGTTCGTGTCCAGCAGAGCCTCCGCGTTCCCCGCATCTTCCCAGATGTCGATCTGCTCGATTTCGAAGCGCGCTCCCCGGTCGATCATGATCTGGATGGCGTCGGCGATGAAATACTCGCCCTTGAGCTGGATGTTGCGCTCCATCTGCTCCTCGATCGCCGAGTAAAGCTCCTTCATGTCCTTGAAGTAGTAGATCCCGATGACCGCTTCGTGGGAAACCGGCTCCTGGGGCTTCTCGATCAGCTTCGTGATCTTCCCGTCGTCATCGAGGAGCGCTACGCCATACGCGGACGGATCCTCGACGTGCTTCGTGAAGGCAACGCCGTCGACGGCTCGGTCAACAAGGCCGGTGAAATCCGCCTCGAAAAGCGCGTCCGGAAAGAGCATCAGCGCATCGCCGTTGACATGCTCCCGTGTCCGGTAGATCGCATCGGACTGTCCGAGCATCTCCGGCTGTTCGACGAAGACCAGCTCGACGTCCGGATAGTTCTCCCGGGCCCACTCCTCGATCATCTCACCGAGATAGCCGGTAATGAACACGAGCTTCTCGGGCTTGACGGGCATGACGCGATCGAGCACGTGCGCCAACATCGCCTTGCCGGCAACCGTCACCAGCGGCTTCGGCTTGCTCCACGTGTGTGGTCTCAGTCGGGTTCCAAGCCCGGCAACGGGAAGAATGATGTCCACTGTTGTCCTCCAGCTAGGTCATGCCAGCGCATCGAGCGCAGGTGTCATCCTCCGGCCACGTCCCCGTGACCGGACTATCTACGTTTCATTATGGCTGAGGAGCCAGGAAGGCGCGAACGCGAGCCGCAACCTCTGGTTCAAACACCTCGATGTCGTCCGCCGTCGCAAGCTCGAAGCCGTCAATGTGGAAACCCGGCGCCATCGTCGTCCCGAGCAGTGCCCAGGAGCCTCCGGGCGCAAGGCGTGCTCCCTGCCATGAGCGCGCGGGAACGACGTGCTGAACCTGCATCCCGGCCATGATGTCCTGACCGAGGGTCAACTCGGTCAGTCGCCCGTCCGGGTCCACCGAGACGGCCTCACACGGATCGCCCAGGTAGAAATGGAAGATCTCGTCATGTTCGAGGCGGTGCAGCGCGGAGAAGGAATCAGGCGTGACGAGGTACAGGATGCACGTCCCGATCGGTGGGCCCGTGGTGTCACTTTCCCGGATCCACGTCTGGCGAAAATACCCGCCCTCCCCTTCCAGTGGAGCGAGATCAAGCTTCGCGATCACCTCATCCGCCGTCAGTCCACGCATGCTGGTTCTCTCCTCCGGGGCAGCAAAAGAGCCGTGACCACAGTGGTCACGGCTCGATGGTACCCCCAGCGGGATTCGAACCCGCGATCTTCACCTTGAAAGGGTGACGTCCTGGGCCGCTAGACTATGGGGGCGCGGCGCAACGGAAGATACGCTTTTTACCGGCTTCTTGTCAAGGATGGCGCGGCGCTCCCGCGCTTACCCATGCCCGCCCGATCAGTCGAATCCAACGCTCACTGTCCCGGCTCATCGCCAGCAATAGAGCGAGGCAGGGAATCGCGACCATCACGACGCCGGCGGGACCCGCTCCATCCAAATGAACCTGCGGCGCGATCGACGCCATCCGCTCGACGATGGAGATCGCCAGGTCCATTCCGATACCGGGCATCCACGCGACGAAGGATGCCCACGGCCCGGGCAGCAAGGCGATCGGCGTGAAGAGATACGTTGCACCAAAAAGCACGGTCATGAGCGGGCTAAGGATCGCATTGGCGAACGGGGCGACCGGTGACCAGTCATGGAATGTCGCAATCAGGATCGGCAAGGTGGCGATGGACGCCACCAGAGGGCCGAGGAGGATGTTGGCTACCTTGCGTCGAAGTCCTTTGGGAGCCTGAGGCTGTACAACGGTGCAGAGCGCCCAGGACGCCGAAGCGGAGAGCCAGAAGCCGACCATGCGGGGCGCGTTCGGGTCGATCATCGCCATCCCGCCAAGCGTCAGCGCAAGGAGGGTCAGAGGATCGGGTCGACGCCCGGTGTACGCGCCGAGAATCGTCAGCGACGCGACGGTGGCCGCACGAAGCGCGGGAGGCTCGAGGCCAACCATGACGGCATACGACCACACCGTTGCAAGCAACAAACCGTGAACGGCCAGTCGCTGTATGCCATTCCCCGGACGCATCCATAACGAGAGGAACCCGACAAGAAGCGCGACATTTTGGCCACTCACGGCTGTGATGTGCGCGGTGCCTGTCACCCGGAACGCATCTTCGGTGCTTGGCGACAACGAACTGTCGTTCCCGGTGACGATCCCGGATGCCAACGCACCGGCGTCCCCGGGAAGCGCGGACTCGAGCGCTGTCGAAATTGACCGTTGACCGTTCGCCAGCCTTTCGAAGACCTCGGGACCATGGTCATCGATCTCGTAGCCCTGTACCCGGGCGGACGCCGATGCGCCCTGGGAACGCACGTACGAAGCGTATCCCGGTGGCAACCGATCCACGTCTGTCAGGCGCCACCTTACCGTGACCCGGTCGTACAGGCTGAGTCCATCGCGCTGGTCCGGCATGTACGCGAGCACCGCGCCTGAGACGTCGAGCCATGCGCCATGAGCGTCCCGGATTTGCTCGACACGAATCAGCACCCGCTCTGACTCCGTGGACGCGACCGGAAACGAAACGACAACCCCGGTGGCCACAGCGGTTCCCTGCATACCACTCGTCGGTAGAGGCGGAGAAACAGATTCGGAGCGCAACGACCCGGCGCCCAGGCAGATCAGGACGATGAGCAGGGTTCTCCGCACATGGCGCGCGCGGACAAGCGCCAGCAGGAACGCGAGCGGAAGCACCAAAAGCGCCGCCTGACCGCCAAGCGCCACACCGGCCAGCAGTGAGAGCCCGATCGCTATACCGTCAGCCACCCGATGAGACCGTGATCATTGGCCGTAGATCGTCGACCATGCGCGGCGAAATTCCCTCAACCAGCTGGAGATCGTCCACCGAAGAGAATGGGCCGTGCTCCTCGCGATACGCGACGATTCGCCCGGAAAGGACTTCGCCTATTCCCGGCAGCTCGAGGAGCTCGGCCTCGGTTGCGGTGTTGATGTCCACCAGACCGCTTCCGGCCGCGGGGGTCACCGGCGATTCAGCTACGTCATTGATGGACGGGATTACCACGACTTCCCCGTCCCCGACCCGGCCGGCGAGGTTCAGCTTCGACATGTCCGCATCCGTAAGGAACCCGCCGGCAGCATCGGCAACGTGCTGAAGCCGCGCCCCGGAGAGCACGGTCACGACGCCGGGCGACGCCACCGCCCCACGGACATCGACCTGGATTTCCTGCTGCGGCGAAGCGCTGATCGCGATTGTCACCGGAGTCATGCGGTCAATCCACACCAGCATCCCCAGGATCACAATGGCGATACAGACCGCGGCTCCGAGCGCGAGCTGGATTCGGGATTTCACAGCGCCTTCCCACATTCACAAGTTTTCTATGTCGAGTTGCTACACATGGCTCATTGTACGAAATACGGACGGGAAACGCATGTGAGCTGGAAAATCCTGCTTGACGACGGGCCAGCCGCTCCCTACCATGCAGACACTATCCTGACGCCATGATGGCAAGAGCTACCGTCCTTTATGCCTCCCCCGAGGCTGGGTAGCAGGGTCCCAAGCGTATGCTGTCCCCTCCACAGCTGCTCGTGAACCTACCGCGAGCTGTACCGGGACCCCGCGACGTTGCCATGGGTTGCACGCCCCCTACGCAGGATGGAACCGCTATGGAAACCACTTCGCTCGAGCGCCTTCAGAAGCAACTACAGTCCGGCGACATCAGTCGACGCGGGTTTGTCCGCCGCGCGACCGCCATGGGTATCTCGACGGCCGCAGCGGTCATGATGTCCGAAAGGACGCTTGCGCAGGATGCGAGTCCCGCCGCGAGCCCGGCCGGTGGTGCCGCGAGCGCGGTGATGACACGCGAGGAGTACGAAGCATCGCTGCAGGAAGCTTTCGCGTTCGAGGAACCAGCCAGACAAGGCGGACAACTTATCCAGGCCCACAGCAGCGACATCCAGACCTTGAACACAGTGCTGAGCGGGGATCTGTACTCAGCCTGGATAAACGGTTTCATCTTCGACACCCTGATAGGAGGATCCGTCGTCGATGGTCAAACCGTTCCAGGAATCGCTGACGGCTGGGATATCGCGGACGACGGAGTTACCTATACCGTCCATTTGCACCAGGGTGTCACGTGGCACGATGGTGAGCCGTTCACTGCCGACGACGTCGTGTTCACATTCGACATGGCGCTCGCCGAGGATAGCCTTTCTCCTCGAAAGGGGACGATCGAAGAGTCGTTGGACTCATACCGCAAGATCGATGAGCATACGGTGGAGTTCACCGCGAAATTCCAGTCTGCTGTGTTCGTCACTGACGTCATGGGACAGTTCGGGATCATGCCGAAGCACATCTGGGAGGATGTACCGCCGGCCGACTGGCCGTCGGATCCCGGATCCACGGGCCAGGATCCGAGCCGGGTGATCGGCACCGGTTCCTTCAAATTCGTGGAATGGGCGCTTGGCGACCATGTCACTCTTGAGAGGAATCCAGATTACTGGGATGCGCCGAACATCCCCATCGTCGACACCTATACCTACCAGGTAATCGCGGACCAGTCTTCCGCCATCGCCGCGCTTCAGACGGGCCAGGCCGATATGACGGAGATCCCGGTTGCCCAGGCGAATCCGCTCCGTGAGTCAAATCCCGAACTCCAGATCGTGGACTTCGACACGTTGGGCTTCAACTATTTCATCACGTTCCAGGATCCCGATGCGGGATTGCCGTTTACGGATCGAAACGTACGACAGGCACTGCTCTACGCGCTCGACCGCGACCTGATGGCCGAAACCGTGTATGACGGTTTCGCCAGGCGTGCCGACGGGATCTACAGCGTGCTTTCGATCGCCTATGCTCCGGACCGGGTCAACACCATTTACACCTATGACCCGGATCAGGCTCGGCAGCTCCTCGACGATGCTGGCTGGATGGAAGGCGCCGACGGCATACGCGAGAAGGACGGAGAGCGACTGTCGTTCGAGATGTATTTCACCGAAGGCGTCGCCCGGTATGAGACACAGGTGCCGTACATGCAGCAGGCCTGGCGGGAGGTCGGCGTCGAGATGCTGCCCACAGCCATCCCGTTCCCTACCCTTTCCGAAAATGGCGACGCAGGCAACTTCGAGATGATCTTGCAGGGCCTCAACGGAACGGTGGTCGGGGATCTGTCCATTCTGTTTGCATCGGACAGGACGCCACCAGATGGATTCAACAAGATGCGTTACTCCAATCCAGCGTTCGACGAACTCGTTGAACCGTCCAAGAGAGAGCTGGATTTCGACAAGCGGATCGATCTGCTCGTCGAGCAGGGAAACATCGTGAATGACGACGCGGCAGTCGGCATCAACCTGTTCGCAAAGGGCATTTATGGAGGCGCGCCGACCTTACACAATTTCTTCCCGAATGGGTACAGCAACGTCTGGTGGATCACGCGTGCATGGCTGGAGGACGCGTAACCGCTTCGACGTCCCTACCTGAGAAATCGAATCGTATTGCATAAGGTGTCAGGCTTCCGCCTGACACCTTTTCCGTTCGCTCCCGTCAGAAGTTCGCAGCAGATTTGGTTGCCTGCGCGTCGCTTGACTCGGCAATTAGCAGCGCCTACCATGCTAGTGCTGTCAACAATCGGGATGTCGGGAGGATGATGCCGAAGAAGGTATCGCGATGGTGGCCGGGAACGGCACGAAACCACGCAGCACCAGGTACTACGTCTTTGGCATCGGATGTTCCTACCGATCGAACCCGAGATCGACGGCGAAGGCGGCCCTGGCCGCACGATGCGTAGTAGCTGTATGCGAAAGGACATCGGAACGATGAACTCAGTCCATATCCAACCGCTTCTCGACAGCTTGCGTGCCGGCCAACTGAGCCGCCGTGCATTTGTCCGACGCGCGACCGCCATGGGCATCTCCGCCTCCGCAGCGACGATGATGGCTCGTCACGCCCTCGCGCAGGACGCGTCGCCCGCCGCCAGTCCGGTTGCCGGCGGCACGAGGTCGATCACACGGCAGGAGTACCTCGCCCAGCTGAAGGAGCATTTCGACCTCGAAGAGCCCCGACAACAAGGCGGGCAGATCATCTACGTCGAAACCACGGATATCCGAACGCTTCATCCCCACCTCTATACGGACGTGTATTCCGGCCTGATCTCCGGCTACATCTACGAGTTCCTCGCCGGTGGCAGCGCGATCGACGGAACGCCGGTTCCCTCACTGGCTGACTACTGGGAAGTTGCGGACGACGGGGTTACCCATACCTTCTACATCGCCGAGAACGCGACCTGGCACGACGGTGAACCGGTGACCGCCGATGACGTCGTGTTCTCGTTCGAGTCGATGTTGGACGAGAACACCCTCAGCGTGCGCCGATCTGGCGTGGCGCTCGCGCTCGCGTCGGTCAACAAGGTCGACGACAAGACTGTCCAGCTGGTCAGCAACGAGCCTATGGCGACCTTCGTCCAGGAGACGGCAGGCACCGTCGGCATCATCCCGAAGCACATTTGGGAGAGCGTGGACATCGCCGAATGGGGCGCCGATCCCGGCTCGACGGGCCAGGATCCCTCGCGTGTCATCGGCTCCGGGCCCTTCCGGTTCGTCGAGTGGGTACTCGGCGACCATGCCACTATCGAGCGAAATCCGGATTACTGGGATCAGGAGAATGTTCCGGTAATCGACCAGCTCATCTACCGCGTCGTCGCGGACCCCGCCTCGGCGGTGGCATCACTCCAGACCGGTGAGGCCGACATTATCGAGGTCCCGTTCGCGACCGCCGATGAGTTGCGCCAGTCCAACCCGGAGCTGGTCCTGACCGAGTTCGACACGACCTCGATGAACTACTACTACACGAACCAGGACGAATCCCGGGGTACGCCATTCACCGAGATCCCCGTCCGCCAGGCGCTTCATTACGCGCTGGATCGCGACCTAATCGCCGAGACGGTCTACAACGGCTACGCGATCCGGGCGGTCGGGACCCAGCCCGTCCTCTCGATTGCGTACGACCCGGAGTCCGTGGAGACCGACTACGTCTACGATCCGGATATGGCCCGTCAACTGCTCGATGAGGCCGGATGGACCGAAGGTGGAGACGGTATCCGCGAAAAGGATGGCAACCGCCTCTCGTTCGAGCTTCTCTATGCAGAGGGGTCCGCCACCTACGAAGTCCAGATCCCGTACATGCAGCAGGCCTGGCTCGACGTCGGCATCGAGATGCTGCCAACCGCCGTTCCATTCCCGACCCTGATCGAGCAGGCAACCGCCGGCAACTTCGACATGGCGATCGCCGGGTTCCAGTGGACGGTCGACGGCTCGCAAGGCGACATGTTCCGGTGTGACGCGGCCCCGCCCAACGGCTTCAACCGCATGAGGTACTGCAACGAGCGGTACGACGAGCTGGATGTCCAGCAGCGACGGGAGCTGGATCCCGATCGCCGGATCGAGTTGCTGCTGGAGCAGTCCAACATCGCG
>Ga0182741_1001167_pt1 | contig 35745 bp, 30 predicted proteins | sample eDN5th37CBELigOP_FD_128874 | JGI IMG/M metagenome (GOLD analysis project Ga0182741, IMG submission 128874) | Enriched Organic Plus compost microbial communities from Emeryville, California, USA - eDNA 5th pass 37_C BE-Lig OP (version 2) (version 2) ... | reverse complement strand
GCTTGGCGATTGCGGCAAGCAACTTGGCGGTCGCCGGCATCGACCCCGTAGAGCCGGCGGCGATCACGGGGCCCCCGGTTCCTGCCGCAAGCCGTTCCACCTCGGCGGCGATCAGACGGTCGCGGCGGACAGCCGGCTCGACCAGCCCGGCCTCTTCCAGCAAAGCGGGCCAGGTGTCGCGGGCGATCCGCAGAAAATCGAGCGTCAGCTGCCAGTAGCGGTCGACATGGTCCGGGACCAAGCCGTCGAGCCGGCGCCAATCGACCTCGCGCGTCGCCATGTCGTCCATCAGCCGCGCCAGCGCGTCGGCCAGAGCCAGCGCGGCCGCCGGCGTTTGCGCGACCAAGGGATGGTGCCCGGCACGCCGCAGGCCGGGCGCCTGCGCCCATTTCAGCACGAGGCGGGCGAGGATCAGCCGGCGCTCGAGCCCGCCGAGCGCCTGGGGCAGATCCAGCGCGGCGGCGCCGCGCGCGGCCTCGGCGAAGACGAGTTCGTCCTCGTCGACGTCGCCGATCGGGAGGATGCGCGGCAGGATCGCCGCGTCGGTGCCCAGAACATCGAGAAAGACGTCGCGGGCCAGGCGGCAGGCGCGCCGGGTCGGCAGGTACAGCGTCGCGGTGGCGAGTTCGAGCGGGTCGGCCGTGGTCGGAAAGCCCGGAACGAGGCGGCCGTCCCGCAGCGCGCGCAGCAGGGTCGGCAGGAACGGAACCGAGGCGGGGATGGTGAAGACGCGCGGCACCGGCGCGTCCGCTCAGGCCGCGCTGGCCAGGATCGCCGCCTCCGCAGCGGCGATCGCATCCGGCGTGCCGACATGCATCCAAAGCCCGTCCAGCCGCAGCCCGAACAGGCGCTCCGCCTCGGCGGCCCGGTTGAACAGGCGTGCCAGCGAGAACGGACCCTCCGGGGCCCCATCGAACAGTTGCGGCGCCAGAATCGCGGCGCCCGCGTAGACGAACGGGACGACCTCCCGCTCGGCCCGCGGCTGCAGGCGGCCGTCGGCGGACATCGCGAAATCGCCCCGTCCTTCATAGCCGACGCTGACCGCGGTGGGCGCCAGCAGCAGCAGCGCATCCATCCGCGCGGGGTCGAAGCCGGCGGCGAGGCGCTCGAGATTGGGGCGCGGGCCTTCGAGCCAGATCGAGTCCGAATTCACCAGGAAGAAGGGCGCGGGACCCAGCAGCGGCAGCGCCTTGACGATGCCGCCGCCCGTCTCGAGCAAGCGCTCGCGTTCGTCGGAAATGAGGATCTGCGGCCGCCGGCGCGCAGCAACATGGGTTTCGATCTGGTCGGCGAGGTGGTGGACATTGACCACCGCGCGGTCGACCCCGGTCGCAGCGAGGCGGTCCAGCACGTGGTCGATCAGGGGCCGGCCGCCGACCTGGACGAGCGGCTTCGGGATCCGGTCCGTGAGCGGGCGCATGCGAACGCCCTGACCGGCCGCGAGCACCATGGCCGCACGCGGCGAGACACGCTGAGGGCGGACTGCGCCCATCGACACTCCTCCGATTCGCTCAATGCCCGATCATGCCACGTTTGCGGGAGGCACGTGGCGGTCGTACCAGGTCCGGAGCGGTTGCAGCGCCGGATGGGCCAACGAGCGGGCAAGATAGCCCCATACCCGCGGCAAATGACAAAGATATTGTGGCTTGCCGTCGCGACGATGGAGCCGGGCGAAAATCCCCAGAATCTTGCTGGCGCGCTGCGCTCCGAGCGTGGCGTAAAGGGTGGCGAAGCCCGCCGCGTCGAAAGCGGGATCGCGGGCGCGACGCCCTTTGACGTAGCGTCCCAGCAGCGCCACCTCGAGCTGTTCCGATACGTCAACCCGCGCATCCTGCAGCAGCGAGACGACGTCGTAGGCTTCGGAGCCGAGGACGGCGTCCTGGAAGTCGAGCAGGCCGATGCGCGCGATGCCCTCGCGATGCGGCAGCCAGAGCAGATTGGGCGAATGATAATCGCGCAGCACCCAGGTCGTGGGCGCGGCCAGAACGGGCCGCAGCGCCTCATCCCACAATGCGGCGAAAGCCTCGCAGGCCTCAGGCGGCGCCGCATGGGCGTGATACGGCAGGTACCAGTCGAGCAGCAGTTCGAGCTCAATCAGCAGCGCGTCGCGATCGTAGGGCGGGATGCGGTGCTCGCGGTCGGGTGCCACCGGCAGCGTTTCCGGCAGCGTTTCCGCGTGCAGAGCCAGCAGCACATCGACGGCGGCGGCGTAGCGCTCCTCCACCGGCACGGGCGGGTCGCCGTCGACGATGAAATCGTTGCCGAGATCTTCGAGAAGGATGAAGCCGGCGTCGAGGTCCGCGGCGTGAATGACGGGGGCGGAGAAGCCGCGGTCGTGCAGGGCGCGGGCGATCGCCACGAAGGGCTGCACGTCTTCGGCGAGATGGGCGATGGCGCTGTAGCTGCGCCCGCCGCGCAGTGGCGGTCCATCCGGGCGGCGCGGCGCGTTCATCAACACGGCGCGGCGGTCGGCGAGCGCGACGCGTTCGTAGGCGCGCGCGGACGCATCGCCCTGGAGAAAGCGGCGCTCGGCGCCGCCCCATCCTGCGTCGGCGAGGAAGCGATCGCCTTGTTCCAACCGCGCAACGCGCGCGGCCGCGGCGCCATAGCCGGTGACGCGGACGGTGCGCGCATTGGTTCCGTGTTCCGGCGCCAAAGCGAAGGCCAGATCGAAACGGTCCGGCGCGAGGCGCCCCTCGGCGCGGTCGGGCCATTCCATCAGAATGACCGCTTCGGGCCCGAGATCGTCGAGCCCCAGTTCGTCGAGCTCGGAAGAGTCGCCGATGCGGTAGAGATCAACATGGCCGACGACGTAGCGCGGCAGCGTGTAGGTCTGCAGCAACGTGAAGGTCGGGCTCGGCACTTCAAGCGTCGCATCGCCGGCGAGGTGGCGAATGAAGGCGCGGGCGAACGCGGTCTTGCCGGCGCCGAGCTCGCCGGACAGCGTGACGAGATCGCCCGGCCGCAGCGCCGCCGCGATCTCGGCGGCGAACCGCCGCGTCGCCGCTTCGTCGGCGAGGCTGCGTTCGAAGCTCGAAAGAGGCTGCCCGGTCTGCATGGGGGCTCCGCTACTCGGCCGCGACCCGCGAGACAGCATGCTCGAGCGGGAAGACGCAGACGACAGTCGTGCCGTGACCGGGCCGGCTCTCGATCGTCACCTTGCCGCCATGCAGTTCGACGAAGGAGCGGACGATCGACAGGCCGAGGCCGGCGCCGCGATGGGCCGAACCCAGCGCATGAGTCTCGAAGCGGTCGAACACCCGATCGATGAGCTCCTGCGGAATGCCGGGACCGCGGTCGGTGACGGTGAAGACGACCGCATCAGGCCGGCGCGCAGCGGTGAGCGTCACCGTCTCGCGCGGGGGCGAGAAGCCGACGGCGTTGGACAGAAGGTTGAAAAGGATCTGGCGCACGCGGCGCTCGTCGGCGACGAAGGTGCCGATGTCGGGCTCGGCATGGATGTCGAGGCGGATCGCATTCTCGACGAGGCGATCCTTCACGCCTTCCGACGCCGCGTCCATCGCGCGGCGAATATCGACCGGACCGAGATCGAGTGTCATCGCGCCGGCGTCGATGGTCGCGAGATCGAGGATGTCGTTGATGATCGCCAGCAGCGCCGTGCTGGACGTCGTGATGTAGCCGAGATATTCGCGCTGCTTCGCCGTAAGCGGGCCGCTCGCGGTGTCGTCCAGCAGCTGAGCGAAGCCGATAATGTTGGTCAGCGGCGAACGCAGCTCGTAGGAGACATGGTGGACGAAGTCGTTCTTCAAGCCGTCCGCCGCCTCCAGCGCCTCGTTGCGTTCCCGCAATGCGCGTTCGACATTCACGGTGTCGGTGATGTCCTGGAAGGTGACGAGCGTGGCGCCGTCCGGCAACGGCACGGTCACGCAATCGACGACGCTGCCGTCCTTGCGCTCCATGCGTCGGACGACCGGCACGCGCTGATCGAGGCCGGTGACGGCGGCGCGCAGCGCCTGCCATGCGGCGGCGTCGTCGTGGAGCGGGCGCAGCGCCGTAATGACGCCCTCGATATGCGGCCGCTCCGTCAGCGTCGCCGGATCGAGGCGCCACATGGTGACGAAAGCCGGATTGTGGAGGCGCAGGCAGCCGTCGCTGCCGAACACGGCAACGGCTTCCGACAGGTTGTCGAGCGTTTCGCCCTGGACGCGGATCAAGGCATCGAAACGACGCTCCAGGTCGAGCCGCTCGGTGACGTCGTCGAAGAGATAGGTGACGCCACCTTCCGGATTGGGCGTGGTGACCACGCGCAAGGTGCGGCCGTCCGGCAGGTGCCACCAGTGCTCGCGCGGATCGATGGCGCGATAGGCCTCGTGCAGCTGCCCTTTCCACTGCCGGAAGTCGGTTTGTTCCGGCAGCTTGCGGGCAACGCGGAGGCGGTCGAGCACCATCGAGTCGGTCGGCGCCTGATCGAGGAACGCGGCATCGAGCCCCCACAGCGCGCGATAGGTGGCGTTGTAGAAGCTGAGACGCCGGTCGCTGCCGAACACGGCGACCGCGGTGGACAGCTGATCGAGCGTGCGGCGGTGGGCTTCCACCATGTGCGCCACTTCACCGCGCATCGACTCCACTTCGGTGACGTCGATGCCGATGCCGGCGCTGCCGCCGCGCGTGGCAATATCGAGCACGTCGACGATCAGCCGCTTGCCGGAAGCGACGATCGGCAGGCGGGCGCTGTAACTCTGCGCGAGGGCGCGCGCGTTCTGCGCTTCGGCGCGCGCGGCGCTGTCGAGCAGTTCGAGGTTGCGCGCGACGACCTCGTCGGCGTTGCGCGCATCGACGGCACGGGCATAGGCCTGATTGACCCAGACCAGCCGACCGGCGGCGTCGCGGAGCCAGACCGGCGAGGGCAGCGCTTCGATCAGCGATTTGATCGTGTCGACGTCGCGCACCAGATCCTGGTGCATGCCGGCGAGCTGCGCGAGCTCGCGGCGCACGCCGCTCATGTCCTTCAGGCGGAGAATCGCGCGGCCGCCGACGGCACGGCCCTCCGCTTCGATGTGACGGCCGGCGGTCGTCACCAGGGACATGGTGAAAGCCTCGCCGCGCGCCCGCAGCGCTTCGACCGCGTGTTCGATCGCCTGCGCGCGCTCCGCGTCGAGCCACGTGCCGAAGGCCAGCACGCGGCGCGCGACGGGCGCCGCGGTGACGAGCGTCGTGTCGCCGATGATTTCCGGCTCGCCCGCATCGCTCGCCCAGACGACGATCACCTGGCGCTCGGAGAGAAGCAGCGCGTAGGCGAGATCGACTTCGGCCTTGAGAGCGAGGTTTTCGGCGCGGGCGATCTGCTCGGCCTCGGCGGCGCGCGCGCGCGTGCGCAGCAGCTGGATCGCGGTGACGACGGCGAAGGCGATGATGGCGAAGGTCAGCGCCAGAGCCGCGATTTCATGGCGATCCATCGCGGCGAAGGCAGCGACATAAGTGTCCGCGGCCGCGCGGGCCGGCGTCGCGGCGGCGAGCGCCAAGGCGATGCCGGCGCCTACTGCCCCGCAGTGCGGACGCACGCGGTGGCCCCTCCGCGCCGTCCGGATGGTTTCCGGCATGCCCGTGCCCCTGGTCGGCCTTGGATTGCCGCCACGCCGCCACGCGGCGTGGCCGCGATCACGATGGCGTCCGCCACGCCATCGCGAATCGCTTCAATGTAACCCCAAGGGGAGTCGGACCGTAAGAGTCCAGACCGTGAACGGAGGCGCGCACCACGGTCCGGCCGAGACGTGGCGCCGTCAGAGGCCTTCGAACAGCGCGGTCGACAGATAGCGTTCCGCGAAGTCGGGCAGCACGACGGCGATGGTCTTGCCGCGCATGTCCGGACGGGCCGCGACTTCCAGCGCAGCCGCGGCGGCGGCGCCGGACGAGATGCCGCACGGGATGCCTTCGTAGCGGGCGAGCGCGCGAGCCGTGTCGAAGGCGGTCTGGTTGCCGACCGCGATGACCTCGTCAATGACACTGCGATCCAAGATCTCGGGGATGAACCCCGCACCAATGCCCTGGATCTTGTGGGGACCAGGTTGCCCTCCACCGAGGACCTGGCTGTCCTCCGGCTCCACGGCAACGATGTGCAGCGACGGCTTGCGCGGCTTGAGGACCTGACCGACGCCGGTGATCGTGCCGCCGGTGCCGACTCCGGCGACGAAGACATCGATGGCGCCGTTGCTGTCGTTCCAGATCTCCTCCGCCGTGGTCCGGCGATGGATCTCGGGGTTGGCCGGGTTCTCGAATTGCTGCGGCATGACGGCATTGGGGATCTGCCGCACCAATTCGTCGGCCCTGGCAATGGCGCCCTTCATGCCCTTGGCGGCCTCGGTAAGCTCGAGTTCGGCCCCGAGCAGCGCCAACATCCGGCGGCGCTCCAGCGACATCGATTCGGGCATCACGAGAATCAGGCGGTAGCCGCGCGCCGCGGCGACGAAGGCGAGGGCGATGCCGGTGTTGCCCGATGTCGGCTCGACCAGCACGCTGCCCGGCCCGATGCGCCCCTGCGCCTCCAGCGCGTCGATCATGGCGACGCCGATGCGGTCCTTCACGCTGCTGATGGGATTGAAGAACTCGAGCTTGGCCAGGATCGTCGCATCGACGCCCCGCATCTGCGGCAGGCGGTTGAGACGGACCAGCGGCGTGTCGCCGATCGTGGCCGTGATCGAATCGTAGATGCGGCCGCGGCCCGGTACACGGTCGGACGCGGCCGAACCGGCCGGGCGAGCAGAAGAACTGGACATGAAGCCTCCGAAAGGCGGGCGCCAATTTACATCCACGCCGCGTATTACGGCGCGATTACCAACAATTGGGCGATCGATTCCGCCGGCGCAAGTCCGGGACGCAGGTCAGATGATGTAGTCGACCGATGTCTCGGTGTTCTGGACGGCGCCGTCCGCCTCGGCCCGTCGCGCAAGGTCTTCGATGCTGATGCGGGCGAGCGCGGCCGAGAAGGCCCGTTCGGCCTCTGCAACGGCGGGCGCAACGACCGCGGCCACCAAGGGCGAGGCCGGCATTTGCGCCGTTTCATCTTCCGCCTGCTCCGCGGCCCGGACGACCTCTTCGGCGGAGATGCGGCGGCGCTCACGCGCGAGTTCGTAGCCGCCGCGGGGGCCGCGAATGCCCTTCAAGATGCCTTCCCGCACCAGCGCCTGCAGCACCGGTTCGAGATGACGCGGCGGAAGATGGTGACGCGCCGCCAGCGCCTTGGCCGAGACCGGCCGACCGCGCGCGTACAGCGCGACATCGACCACCGCAGCGATGGCGAAAATTCCCTTCCTGGACAGCAGCGACATGACAGCGCCCCAAACTTAACCGTAGGGGAGGTACTATAATGCGCAGACGGTTGCAATCCTGCGGAGCTGCACGCACCGCCTGCCCCACACCCATAGCGGGCGAGCCTATCCCCTATAACGGATAGTGTGTGCCATTCCCGGACACCGTCGTACAGGAAATTGTAGACCAGTGCGGATCACATGCTGAAATTGGTAATCGTCGGAAAGCGCAGCTAGCCCAAGCCTGTCGAGCCGAAGCCGCCGCTGCCCCGCCCGGTGACGTCAAGATTGTCGACCGGCAGCAGGCGCGCTTGAACGACGGGCGCAATCACAAGCTGGGCGATGCGCATGCCGCGTTCGATCACGAACGGCGCCGGACCGTGATTCACCAGCAAGACCTGCACTTCGCCGCGATAGTCGGCGTCGATCGTGCCCGGTGCATTGAGAACGGTCACGCCGTGACGGGCCGCGAGCCCGGAGCGGGGTCTGACCTGCGCCTCGTAGCCGGGAGGCAAAGCGAATGCGAGGCCGGTGGGAACGGCCATCCAGCGTCCCGGCTCAAGCGTGACGGGCTCCGAGACGGCGGCCTGAAGGTCCAGCCCGGCCGCCAGCGCGCTCTGATACGCCGGAAGCGGCAGATCCGCGCCGTGGGCCAGGCGCAGCACCTTGACGTCGAGCGCATTCATTTGGCGTCGAGCGCCGCGGCGATGCGCTCCACCAGCATGCGCGCGACGTCGTCCTTGGACTGGAGCGGCCACGGCTCGACGCCGATCTCGGTAACGAGGTGCACGCGATTGCGATCGCCGCCCATGATACCGGTTTGCGGCGAGACGTCGTTGGCGAGAATCCAGTCGCAGCCCTTGCGCTCGCGCTTGGCGCGGGCGTGGTCGAGCACGTTTTCCGTTTCCGCCGCGAAGCCGACGACCAGACGCGGCCGGCTCTCGGCCCGGCGCGCCACGGTGGCCAGGATGTCGGGGTTCTCAACCAGATCGAGTTGCGGCGGCGTCCCCGCCTTCTTCATTTTCTGCTCGCCCGCCGCGGCGCTGCGCCAATCCGCCACAGCGGCCGCGAAGATGGCGACATCGGCGGGCAGCGCCGCCTCGACCGCGGCGAGCATCTCACGCGCCGTTTCCACGTGGACCGTTTTGACCCCTGCGGGATCGGGCAACGCGACCGGCCCCGATACCAGCACGACCTCCGCACCGGCCGCGGCGGCGGCGCGCGCAATGGCGTGCCCCTGCTTGCCCGAGGACCGGTTGGCGATGTAGCGCACCGGGTCGATCGGCTCGTGGGTGGGCCCGGACGTGACGACGACGCGCCGGCCCGCCAGTGCGCCCGTTCCGGCGCCGAGCCGATGCACGATCGCGGTGACGATCTCGAGCGGCTCGGCCATGCGACCGATGCCGCGCTCGTTCTGTTCCGCCATCTCGCCCTCGTTCGGCCCGACGACCGCAATCCCATCGGCCGTCAGCATCGCGAGATTCCGTTGCGTGGCGGGATGCGACCACATGAAGGGGTTCATGGCCGGCGCGATCAGCACCGGACGGTCGGTCGCGAGAAGCACGGCAGAGGCGAGGTCGTCGGCATGGCCATGCGCCATCTTTGCCATCAGGTCGGCCGTCGCGGGAGCGACGACGACGAGGTCGCAGTCGCGCGCCAGCCGGATGTGACCGACATCGAACTCGCCGACGATGTCGAACAGATCGGTGAAGGCGCGCTCGCCGGCGACGGCGCCGACCGAGAGCGGCGTGACGAAATGCTGCGCGGCGGCGGTGAGGATGCAGCGCACGACGGCACCGCGTTCGCGCAGACGGCGAATGAGATCGAGCGTCTTGTAAGCGGCGATGCCGCCGCCGATGACGAGAAGTATGCGTTGCCCCTGCATCGTGCTCGCTCTCCGGCGGACGCTGCCGCATTTACGATAACTGCACTGCAATCCAGGCGAGAAGACCCGCGATCACCCACAGCGCCAGCGTGCTCCAGCGGTTGCGCCGCGCCTCGGCGGCGCCGATATCGCGCACGGTGTCCGGCGCCAGGATGAGACCATCGCGGGTGAGCGCATCGAAACGGTCGACCAGCCCCGCCCCGCGATGGAGCAGCGCGGGCACGGCGCCGAGAAAGCGGCCGACCTCGCCGGTCCCTTCGACGACATTCTCCACGCGGCCGAGCGGACCGAGATTGCGCTCCATCCATTCGCGCACCACCGGCTCCGCTGTCGACCACATGTCGAGCATGGGATCGAGCGAACGCGCGACGCCTTCGACGACGACCATCGTCTTCTGCAGCAGGATCAGTTCGGGTCGCGTCTTCATGTCGAACAGGCCGGTGACCTCGAACAGCAAGGTCAGCAGCTTGGCCATCGAGATCTCGGAGGCGGTGCGATTGTGGATCGGTTCGCCGATGGCCCGAATGGCCTGTGCGAAGTCCTCGATCGAATGGTGCGGCGGCACGTAGCCCGCCTCGAAATGCACCCGGGCCGTGCGGCGATAGTCGCGGGTGATGAAGCCGTAAAGAATTTCAGCGAGGAAGCGGCGCTCCTTCGGACCGAGCCGGCCCATGATGCCGAAGTCGACCGCGACCAGCCGCCCGGCATCGTCGACGAACAGATTGCCGGGGTGCATGTCGGCATGGAAGAAGCCGTCGCGCATTGCGTGGCGCAGGAACGACTGGATGACGATGCGTGCGAGTTGCGGCAGATCGAAGCCCTGGGCGCGCAGCGCGTCGTGATCGCTGAGGCGGATGCCGTCGATCCATTCCAGCGTCAGGACGTCCTTGGCGGTGCGCTCCCAATCCACTTCCGGGACGCGGAAGTCGGCATCGTCGCGGGTGTTCTCCGCCATTTCCGACGCCGCCGCCGCTTCCAGGCGGAAATCCATCTCCAGCGCCACCGAGCGGGCCATCGTGTCGACGACTTCGACCATGCGCAGGCGTCGCGCCTCGGGTGACAGGCGCTCGGCCTTGGCGGCGACGAAATAGAAGGAGGCCAGATCCGCGCGGAAGCGCCGGTCGACGCCGGGCCGGAGAATTTTGACGGCCACCTGCCGCAAGCCGTCGGCGGTCGCGACCGCGCCGCGATGCACCTGAGCGATCGAGGCGGCCGCGACCGGCTCGCCGAACATGGCGAACACCTCGCCGACCGGCCGGTCGAAGGCGCGGGCGATGGTCGCCTCCGCCTCGGCCTGCGGGAACGGCGGCATCTTGTCCTGCAGGCTCTCGAGGTCGCGGGCGAGAGCGACTCCCACGACGTCGGGCCGGGTGGCGAGAAACTGACCGAGTTTCACATAAGTCGGTCCGAGCCGGGTCAGGGCCCGCGACAGGCGGCCGGCGGTATCGCCGCCACGGCCGCGACGCTCGAACAGGCGCGCGCCGCCGAGGGCCAGCCGTGCCGCGGGAGGCAGCGGCATCGGCTCGGCAATGCCGAGCACGCCTTCGCGGGCGAAGACATAGGCGGCGCGGCAGAGGCGCGCGAAGTGGAGCAGGCCGGAAATCACGGGCGTTCCCGTCGCGCGCGCAGGTCGCCGCGCAGAGCAGGGGTCAGGGCGCGGGTCACAGACGCCATCCGGAATGCAGGGCGACGATGCCGCCGGACAAACGTCGATAAGAGACGCGGCGGAATCCCGCGGCGCGAATCATGTCGGCGAAGGGCTCCGGCTTAGGGAAGCGGCGGATCGACTCGACCAAATAGCGATAGGGTTCCGCATCGCCGGCGACGGCGCGGCCGATCAGCGGAATGACATTGAAGGAGTAGAAATCGTAGACCGAGTCGAGCACCGGCACGTCGACCGGCGAGAATTCGAGGCAGAGAAAGCGGCCACCCGGCTTGAGCACGCGGTAGGCCTCGGCAAGGGCGGCCTCGATCCGCGGCACGTTGCGGATGCCGAAGGCGATCGTATAGGCGTCGAAGCCGCGGGCCGGCATCGGCAGCGACTCGGCATTGCCCTCGACGAAGCTCACCACGTCATCGTAGCCACGGTCGCGCGCGCGCTCGCGGCCGACCGCAAGCATTTCCGCGTTGATGTCGAGAACGGTCACCCGGGTTCCAGGACCGCCAGCCGCGACGACCCGGAAGGCGACGTCGCCGGTGCCGCCGGCCACGTCGAGATGGGCGAACGGCCGGTCGTCCTTCGGCGGATCGACGGCGGTGACGAGCGCGTCCTTCCAGGCGCGGTGCAGCCCGGCGGACATGAGGTCGTTCATCAGGTCATAGCGGTGCGCCACCTTGTGGAAGACGTCGTCGACCAGACCTTGCTTGTCCGCCAGCGGCACGCTGCGGAAGCCGAAATGGGTATCGCCGGAAACACCGGATGCGGGCATGGCAGCCTCCGTTCGGGCGCGGACCATAGCGCGCGGACCGCGCCGGCGCTATGTCTGGGCGCGGGTCCGCGGGACGCCGTTCCTCCGTATCTTAATATGCCGCCTTATGCCTGAGCTTCCCGAAGTCGAAACCGTCCGCCGCGGCCTGGTGCCGGCCATGGAAGGGGCGCAGATCGTGGCCGCGGAAGCGCGGCGCCCCGATTTGCGGTTCCCGCTGCCGGTCCGGTTCGCCGACCGGCTGGCCGGTCAGACGGTCGTCGGGCTCGGCCGGCGCGCGAAATATCTCACCGCCGACCTGTCGTCCGGCGAGGTGCTGGTGATGCATCTCGGCATGTCCGGGTCGTTTCGGGTAGAGGACGGCACGCTCGGCACCTTCCATCATCCGCGGGGAAAGGCTGCGGCGCACGACCATGTCGTGCTGCAGATGTCGTCCGGCAAAACCGTGACCTTCAACGACCCGCGCCGGTTCGGCTTCATGCTGCTGGTGCCGCGGGCCGAGTTCGACGACCACCCGTTCCTGCGGGGCCTGGGACCCGAGCCGCTCGGGAACAGCTTCGACGCGCCGGCGCTGGCGCTGGCCTGCCGCGGCCGGAAAACCAGCATCAAGGCGGCGCTGCTCGACCAGCGGATCGTCGCCGGGCTGGGCAACATCTATGTCTGCGAGGCCCTGCACCGGGTCGGCCTGTCGCCGAAGCGGCCCGCCGGGGTGCTCGCCGGCCGCGACGGCCGCCCGACGGAACGCACCGTGCAGCTGGTGGACGCGATCAAGGCGGTGCTGCAGGAAGCGATCGCCGCCGGCGGCTCGTCGCTGCGGGACCATCGGCAGACCGACGGCGCGCTCGGCTACTTCCAGCACACGTTCCGGGTCTATGACCGGGAGGGCGAAGCATGCAGCCGCGCCGGCTGCGGCGGGACGATCCGGCGCATCATCCAGGGCGGGCGCTCCACGTTCTACTGTCCCCGCTGCCAGCGCTGAGACGCGTCCGTCAGCGCTCGGCGCGGTCGGCGGCGGCCTGGACCTCGGCCGCGGTCTCCGCCTCGTCGACGGTCCGGAGCGCCGCGGGCTGCGGCATCGAGACGATGTTGTAGCCGGAATCGACGAAATGGATGTCGCCGGTGACGCCGGTGGACAGATCGGACAGCAGGTAGACGGCGGCGCCGCCCACCTCCTCGATCGTCACCGTCCGGCGCAACGGCGCATGGCGCTTCTGGAAGTTGAACATCAGCCGCGCATCAGCGATGCCGGCCCCCGCCAGCGTGCGCACCGGGCCGGCCGAGATCGCGTTGACGCGGATCGCCTGGGGACCGAAGTCGGAGGCGAGATAGCGAACCGACGCCTCGAGCGCCGCCTTGGCGACACCCATGACATTGTAGTTCGGCATCACCCGGGTCGAACCACCATAGGTGAGGGTCACGATCGATCCGCCATTCGGCATCAGCGCGGCCGCGCGCTTTGCCACTTCGGTAAAGGAGAAGCACGAGATCACCATCGTGCGAACGAAGTTCTCCCGCGTCGTATCGGCGTAACGGCCTTTGAGCTCGCTCTTGTCGGAAAAGGCAATGGCGTGGACGAGAAAGTCGAGGCTGCCCCAGCGCCGGCCGATCGCCTCGAACGCGGCGTCGACGGTGGCGATGTCCTCGACGTCGCAGGGCAGTAGGATGTCCGAGCCGAGCTGCTGGGCCAGCGGCTTCACACGCTTGCCGAGCGCTTCGCCCTGATAGGTGAAGGCAAGCTCCGCGCCCTGCGCGGCCAGCATCTTGGCAATGCCCCAGGCGATCGAGTGATCGTTCGCCACGCCCATGATGAGACCGCGCTTGCCCTGCATCAGGCCGGGCCGTGCGGATTGCGATTCATTCGCCATCGGCACGTTCTCCCGGGCGAGGGTTGCGGGCCGGGCCGACAGCCGCTCCGTATCGATCCGCATGTTCATGCCGCTGTGACCCCCCTGCGTGCGCCACGGCGGCCTGCCGCGGCTTCCCGGCGCGCGCGGGGCGCCGATCGCGGCGGTGTATTGCAGCAATGCGAAGGTGGCGTGACGACGTGGACGTCCCTGCGTCGTGGCTCACAGCGCCGGCAATGGCCGGCGCGATCTCAACGGTCGGTGACAGGACCCATACCCCCTGTGTCGCCATGCCCCTCACGCGTCGACGTGCTTGAACACGATCGACGCGTTGGTGCCGCCGAACCCGAACGAATTCGACAGGACGCAGCCGATCTTGGCGTCGTCGATGCGCGCGCGAACGATCGGCATATCGGCGAAGGCGGGATCGAGCTCCTCGATATTGGCGCTTTCGCAGATGAAGCCGTTGTTCATCATGAGCAGCGAGTAGATGGCTTCCTGCACGCCGGTGGCGCCGAGCGAATGGCCCGTGAGCGCCTTGGTGGCGGCGATCGGCGGGCAGGCATCGCCGGAGCCGAAGATGCGGCGGATCGCATCGATCTCCGGCGCATCGCCGGCCGGCGTCGAGGTCGCGTGCGGGTTGATGTAGTCCACCTTCGGGCCGACGCCCTTGAGCGCCATGCGCATGCAGCGCTCGGCACCTTCGCCCGAGGGCGCAACCATGTCGTAGCCGTCGGACGTCGCACCATAGCCCGCGACCTCGCCGTAGATGCGCGCGCCGCGCGCCTTGGCGTGTTCCAGCTCTTCCAGCACCAACACGCCGGCGCCGCCGGCAATGACGAAGCCGTCGCGGTTGGCGTCGTAGGGACGGGAGGCGACCTGCGGGCGGTCGTTGTACTTGGACGACATCGCGCCCATTGCGTCGAACAGCACCGACAAGGTCCAGTCGAGCTCTTCGCAACCGCCGGCGAAGATTACATCCTGCTTACCGAACTGGATCAGTTCGTAGGCATTGCCGATGCAATGATTGGAGGTCGCGCAGGCGGAAGAGATCGAATAGTTGACACCCTTGATCTTGAACCAGGTCGCGAGCGTCGCCGAGGCGGTGGAACTCATCGCCTTCGGCACGGCGAACGGGCCGATCCGTTTCGGCCCCTTGCTGCGGGCGATGTCGGCCGCCTCAACCACGGTGCGCGTCGAAGGCCCGCCGGAACCCATGATGATCCCGGTCATCGGATTGGAAATGTCGCTCTCCTCGAGCCCGGAATCGTGGATCGCCTGCTCCATGGCGACATGGTTCCAGCCAGTGCCGCCACCGTGAAACCGCATCGCGCGCCGATCCACGGCCTCGGCGGCATCCAGCGTCGGGGCGCCGTGCACCTGGCAGCGGAAGCCGAGCTTGGCGTAATCCTCGGCGAAGGAGATGCCGCTTTTCGCCTCACGCAGGCTCGCCAGCACTTCCTGGGTGTTGTTGCCGATCGACGAGACGATTCCCATCCCGGTGACCACAACCCGTCTCATCTTCGCCTCTTTCGATTTCTGAACCGCCGTGGGTTGTTGCGGCATGCAGCGGCTGTTCGGCGCCGCTTCCGGCCCGACCGAGCCCCGCCCGGTCGGCTCAACTCAATCGACACATGGGGCAAGCGTTCGGTGCGCGCAAGACGCGCGCCGCCCGTATGCCCAGCCCGCCACGTCCGGCTCAACCACCGGCCGGCTGCAGTTCCGCCTCGTCACGGAACAGGCCGACCTTGAGATCGCTCGCCCGGTAGATCACCGTTCCGTCCGCGGAAACCCACCCGTCGGCGATGCCGAGCACCAGCTTGGAGCGCATCACCCGCTTGATGTCGATGCCGTAGACGACCTTCTTCACGGTCGGCAGCACTTGGCCGGAGAATTTCAGCTCGCCCAGGCCGAGCGCGCGGCCACGGCCGGGAGACCCGAGCCATCCCAGGAAGAAGCCCAGCAGCTGCCACAAAGCGTCGAGGCCGAGGCAGCCCGGCATGACTGGATCACCCTTGAAATGACAGGCGAAAAACCAGAGGTCCGGCTTGATGTCGAATTCGGCCCGGATCAGGCCCTTGCCGTGCTCGCCACCTTCGGTGGCGATTTCCGAGATGCGGTCGAACATCAGCATGGGCGGCAGCGGCAGCTGCGCGTTGCCCGGCCCGAACAATTCGCCGCGGCCGCACGCGAGCAGGTCTTCGTACTCAAAGCTCGACCGCCGATTCTCCATGCCGCTCCGTTCCTCGAATTCGGGAATGCCTCCGGGGTGCGGCGTTCCTAACACAGCCGACGGGGCCGGAAAAGCGCCTAGGCCAGGGTGGACCAGGCCGCGTGTAGACCCTGGATCAAGGCGGTAGGACCTTCGCGACAACGGGTCCGAAACCACCGCAAATGCGAAAAAGTTGCATCAAGCGTCGGCGATACCCTATAATTGCCGGTGAAAAACGCTCTCGCACTCGTTCAATCGAGTCTGAGAAAGGTCGATTTTGTCCCATGCCGCAGGTTCGTACCACAGTCCTCGCTGACGAGGCCGACGTTCCGCACGAGTTGCGTCCGCTCGCGGGCGCCCGCGCTGAATTGAACGGCTGTCCCTGGCACGACGTGAAAGCCATGCTCCGCCAGGTCGGCCTGCGGCCGACGCGTCAGCGCATGGCGCTGGGCTGGATCCTGTTCTCGAAGGGCGACCGCCACCTCACGGCCGAGCTCCTTTACGAGGAGGCGACGCGCGCGAAGGTGCCGGTGTCGCTGGCCACCGTCTACAACACGCTGCACCAGTTCACCGAAGCCGGTCTGCTGCGCCAGGTCGCCGTCGACGGTTCGAAGACCTATTTCGACACCAACGCTTCGGACCACCACCACTTCTTCGTCGAAGGCGAGAACGAGCTGGTGGACATTCCCGGTGCGGAAGTCGCCGTGGACCGGCTGCCCACCGCGCCCGAGGGTTTCGAGATCGCCCGGGTCGACGTGGTGGTTCGGCTGCGCCGGCGCGAGGACTGACCTTCCCGGCAAACCTTCTCCGGTCACTCGATCTTTTCGTTCGGATAAACGCCCCACAGGCGTTCCTGCTCGATCCATCCATCGAAGCCTTCGCCGGCGATGCGGCACCATGTGCCGGTGCAGCGGCGCACCGAGGCCAGGACGCCAGCCTGCAGGCGCGCGACCACCCGGCTGTCGCCGTCTTCCGCCAGCAGCGGCAGCAGCTCGTCCTTGCCGCGCGCCGTCACCACCGCCGTGCGACGGCCGGACAGCAACGAATGATAGACCCAGCCCTCCGCGCCTTCGCCGTCGCGGATGCGGCGCCAGTTCTCGTACTCGGCGACGATCTCCACCGGCAGGCCGGCGCGGGTGAACACCCAAAGGACGTGATGGTCCTTGCTGGGGCCGGCGCGGACGTTCACCCGGTCGGATTTCAGACTGACGAAGCGGGGCACCGGCAGGCCGCTTGCGGAGCCGACCGTCATCGGCTCGGCCGCGCCATGGGCGTGCAGGCACGCACCCAGCAGCACCGCTGCCATACCGATCGCGAAGACGCCGCGATGCCGGGTCGAATCAAGAAAGGTGCGGAATCGCATGGCGAACCGAAATGGTCCGGATCGCCGCGCAATGCAAGCGTGAAGCGACGGCCCCCACGGCCGCTTTGTGTTGATCGGCCCTTCTGCTAGGAAAGGCGGACTGCGGCGCGCCACGCGCGGCCGCGGGCGATCGGGCCTGACGGGGCACTCGGGAATGTCGAGCCGGAAGAAACCGCTGGTCGTCGTCACGCGCAAGCTGCCCGACAGCGTCGAAACGCGCATGCGCGAACTGTTCGACGCGCGCCTCAACCTCGAAGACAAGCCGCTCAGCCAGGCCGAACTCGCCGAGGCAGCGAAGATCGCCGACGTCCTGGTTCCGACCGTGACCGACAGGATCGATGCCTCGGTGCTGAGCCAGTCGGGCGAGAACCTCAAGCTCATCGCCAATTTCGGCAACGGCGTCGACAATATCGACGTCACGGCGGCGCTGAATCGCGGCATCACCGTCACCAACACGCCCGGCGTCCTGACCGAGGACACCGCCGACATGACGATGGCACTGATCCTCGCCGTGCCGCGGCGCCTGGCAGAAGGCGCGGCGGTGCTGACGACCGAGCAGGACTGGCCGGGCTGGTCACCGACCTGGATGCTGGGCAACCGGATCTGGGGCAAGCGGCTCGGCATCATCGGCATGGGCCGGATCGGCCAGGCGGTGGCGCGGCGCGCGCGCGCCTTCGGGCTGCAGATCCACTACCATAACCGCCGCCACGTGGCGCCGCAGGTGGAAGAGGCGCTGGAGGCGACCTATTGGGAGAGCCTCGACCAGATGCTGGCCCGGATGGACATCATCTCGGTCAATTGTCCGCACACGCCGGCGACGTATCACCTGCTGTCGGCACGGCGGCTGAAACTGATGCGGCGGGGCGCCTACATCGTCAACACCGCGCGCGGCGAGGTGATCGACGAGAACGCCTTGGCACGGCTGATCGAAACGGGGGCGATCGCCGGCGCCGGGCTCGACGTGTTCGAGCACGAGCCGGCCGTCAATCCGCGCCTGCTCAAGCTCGCACGCGCCGGCCGCGTCGTGCTCCTGCCGCATATGGGCTCGGCGACGCTCGAGGGCCGGATCGACATGGGCGAGAAGGTCATCATCAACATCCGCACCTTCATGGACGGCCATCGGCCGCCCGACCGGGTGCTGCCGTCGATGCTGTGACGCGCGCGTCTAGGCGTGCACGGACAGGTCGCGAATGCTGGCGCGCTCGCCGCTGAGCGGATTGTCCGGGTCCCAGGAATAGCGCAGCGTTTCGAACCGCATCGCCCGCGCGTCGATCATCAGCAGCCGGCCCACCAGCCCCTCGCCGAATCCGACGATCTCGCGGATCACTTCGAGGGCCATCATCGAGCCGACGATGCCGGGCAGGGCGCCGAGAATGCCGGCTTCCGCGCAGGCGGGAACCGTGCCGGGCGGCGGCGGCTCGGGAAACAGGCAGCGATAGGTCGGGTTCGGTGTGCCGTCGGATGCGCGCTCATGGGCGCGCACGGTGGTCAGCGTGCCGTCGAAGGTTCCGATGGCGGCCGTCACCAGCGGCCGCTTGGCGAAGTAGCAGGCGTCAGAGACGAGATAGCGGGTGGTGAAGTTGTCGGAGCCGTCGGCAACGATATCGTAGCGGCCGATCAGATCGACCGCATTGTCAGGTCCGAGCCGGAACGGATGCGTCTCGACCGTCACGTGCGGATTGAGACGGGCCAGGGCCGCGGCGGCGCTTTCCACTTTCGGGCGGCCGATGTCGGGCGTCGCATGGATCACCTGGCGCTGCAGGTTCGACAGCGCCACGGTGTCGTCATCGACGATGCCGATCGTCCCCACGCCGGCGGCGGCGAGATAGAGGAGAAGCGGCGCGCCGAGGCCGCCGGCGCCAACGACAAGCACCCGCGCCTTCCCAAGGGCCGCCTGGCCGGGACCGCCCACCTCGCGCAGCACGATGTGGCGGGCATAGCGTTCGAGTTCGTCATCGCTGAGCATGGCTGTCCTCGTGGCGCTCCGGATGCCGTTCATGTGCGCCCGCGCGGCGCCGTTGGCAACGCCCCGTACGGCAGGGCCGGATTGCGTCCCGAGGGTCATCGGCTAGGCTGATGGCGGCAGCGATGGGGGAGCGAGATGCGCCGCGCCATTCTGGTCATCGTGACCATGCTGGTCGCCGTTCCGGCAGCAGGCCAAAGCGCCCGACCGCCGACGCCATCGGCCCCGGACGCAGCGACGCTGGCGCAGTCCTATGCCGCGATCCCGGCCGCCGAGCGGGTCGCCATCCAGTTCGACCTGATCTGGACCGGCGACTACAACGGCGTCGCGGACGGGGAATTCGGCGCCCGCGCGGTCGCGGCGGTGAAGGCGTTCCAGAAGCGGACCGGCCGGCCGCAGACGGGGATCCTCAATCCGCCGGAACGCGATCGCCTCGCCGCGGCGGCGCGGACGCGGCGCGAACAGGTCGGCTGGACGGTGACCGCCGTGCCGGAGGCCGGGTTGCGGTTCGGCGTGCCCGCAAAGCTGGCGCCGCAGGTCACACGGCGCCCAGGCCTCGTCCGCTGGAGTGCCCCGGACGGCGCGGTGCAAATCGAAGCGTTCCGGGCGCAGGACCCGGATCTGGCGGCAGTGTTCGAGCGCGAGAAGGCCGCCGCCGCGCGCCAGGTGAGCTACAGCCTGCTGCGCCCCGACTTCTTCGTGATCGCGGGGCTCCAGGGCGGCAAGAAATTCTATCTGCGGGTTCATGGCCGCGACGGCGAGATCCGCGGCCTGCGGATCTTCTACGACCCGGCGCAGGAAGCCACGCTCGACGCCGCCACGGTGGCGATGTCGAACGCACTCGTCGCCTTTCCCGCCGACCTCGCGCTGGCACGCAGCAAGGTCGAGTACGCCACCGGGATCGTGGTCGGCCGCGACGGCACCGTCATCACCGACCGCGAGGCCGTGACGGACTGCCACGTGCTGCGCATTGCGGGCCTCGGCATCGCCGAACGGGTCGCCGAGGACGCGCGCGTCGGGCTGGCGCTTCTGCGCGTTTACGGGGCACAGGATCGGCCGGCGCTCGCGCCGGTCGCAGGGCCCGCTGTCGCAGCAACGGTCGCGGGCATTGCAGCCCCGGACGAACAGGACGGCGGTGCCGCCGTGCTGTCATTTCCCGCGCAATCACGTGTGACGATGGCCGGCTTTTCAGGCGCGGCGGCGCTCAGCCGTGACGGGACGCTGGTCGGGATGGCGCGGCTGCGCGAGGGGGCGGCTCCCACGCTCCTCGATGCACAGGCCCTGCGCCAATTTCTGGCAGCGAACGGCGTCACGGCCGCCGGACCCGCGCCGGACAACCCGCGGCGCGCACTGGTCCGGGTGATCTGCGTCAGGAAGTGAGAGGCCTCACCGCCTCACCGGTTCTTGAAGTCCGGCTTGCGCTTCTCCACGAAGGCGGCCATCCCCTCGCTCTGGTCTTCCGTCGCGAACAGCGAATGGAACACGCGCCGCTCGAAGCGCACGCCTTCGGCAAGGGTCGTCTCGAAAGCGCGGTTGACGCTCTCCTTGGCCATCATCACTGCGGGCAGCGACATGGCGGCGATGGTCTGCGCGACCTTCAGCGCTTCGTCCAGCAGGTCCGCGGCCGGGACGACGCGCGCGACGAGGCCTGACCGTTCCGCCTCGGCCGCATCCATGTTGCGGCCGGTGAGACAGAGGTCCATCGCCTTGGCCTTGCCGATGGCGCGGGTGAGGCGCTGCGTGCCGCCGGACCCCGGGATGACGCCGAGCTTGATTTCCGGCTGCCCGAACTTGGCCGTGTCCGCCGCGATGATGATGTCGCACATCATCGCCAGCTCGCAGCCGCCACCGAGCGCAAAGCCGGCGACCGCGGCGATCACCGGCTTGCGGGTCCGGGCGAGGCGATCCCACTGGCCGATGAAATCGCCGAGGAAGACATCCATGTAGGACTTGTCCGCCATCTCCTTGATGTCGGCGCCGGCGGCGAAGGCCTTGTCGGAACCGGTCACGACGAGGCAGCCGATCGCAGGATCGGCTTCGAAATCGTCGACGGCGGTGTTGAGCTCACTGATCAGCTGCGAGTTGAGGGCGTTCAACGCCTGCGGCCGGTTCAGCCGGATCAGCCCGACCGCACCGTGCGTCTCGACGATGATGGACGTGTAGTTCCGCTGCGCTCTGCCTTGTTCGGTCATGGCGTCTCCCCACATTCGGCGTCCTGCAAGGGGTAGCCGAGGCGCGAGGCGGCGGCAATCGGGGCGAGCGCTCCCATGCAAAGGGGCCGGGTCAGCCCCGGCCCCCGATCGCACGCACGCGAGGCGGCGCCTGTTACTCGGCCGCGGCCTGCGGCAGGTCTGCGGCGGAAAGGCCCATGCGGGTGGCAACGCCGAGACCGTAAGCCGGGTCGGCGCGGTAGAAGTGCGCCACCTGCCGCTTGACGATCTCCACCGGGACGCCCTGCATCGCCTCGGCGATGTTGTCCATCAGCCGCTGGCGCTGGTCGTCCGACATCAGCCGGAACAGCGCGCCCGGCTGCGCATAGTCGTCGTTGCCGACCCGGTGATTGTAGCGATCGGCATCGCCGGAGATCTTCAGCGGCGGCTCCGCCACGCTGGCATTCTCCGTCGGACCGCCGAACGAGTTCGGCTCGTAATAGGCATCGGTGCCTTTCGGGGCATCGAAGCGCATCGGGCCGTCGGCGTGATAGTGGTGCACCGGGCAGCGCGGCCGATTGACGGGCAGCATCTCGTAATGGGTGCCGACCCGATAACGATGCGCGTCGGCATAGGAGAAGATGCGCGCCTGCAGCATCTTGTCCGGCGAGAAGGAAATGCCGGGCACGATGTTCGACGGCGAGAACGAGGACTGCTCGACCTCGGCGAAATAGTGGTCCGGATTGCGGTTCAGTTCGAGGATGCCGACCTCGATCAGCGGATAGTCCGCGTGCGGCCACACCTTGGTGAGGTCGAACGGATTATAAGGCGTCTTCTCGGCATCGAGCTCGGGCATGATCTGGACGCACATGCGCCAGCGCGGGAATTCAGCGCGCTCGATCGCGTTGAACAGGTCTTCCTGCGCGCTCTCGCGATTGCGCGCGACGATCTGCTCGGCCTCGCGATTGGTCAGGTTCTTGATGCCCTGCATCGACTTGAAGTGGAACTTGACCCAGAAGCGCTCGTTGGCGGCGTTGATGAACGAATAGGTGTGGCTGCCGAAGCCATGCATGAAGCGATAGCCGTCCGGCAGGCCGCGATCCGAGAACAGGATGGTGACCTGGTGCAGGCTTTCCGGGCTGAGCGACCAGAAGTCCCACATCGCCGTCGGCGAACGCAGGTTGGTCCTGGGATGGCGCTTCTGGGTGTGGATGAAGTCGGGGAACTTGAGCGGGTCGCGGACGAAGAAGACCGGCGTGTTGTTGCCGACGAGATCCCAGTTCCCCTCCTCGGTGTAGAACTTCAGCGCGAAGCCACGCACATCGCGCTCGGCGTCGGCGGCGCCGCGCTCGCCCGCCACGGTCGAGAAGCGCAGGAAGCATTCGGTCTTCTTGCCCACCGCGGCGAAGAGCTTCGCCTTGGAGTAGCGGGTGATGTCGTTGGTGATGGTCAGGGTGCCGTAGGCGGCGGACCCCTTCGCGTGAACGACGCGCTCGGGAATGCGCTCGCGGTTCTGATGCGCCAGCTTTTCGAGCAGCTGGTAGTCCTGCATCAGCAGCGGCCCGCGCGGGCCGGCCGAGAGGGAATTCTGGTTGTCGGCAATCGGCGCGCCGGCCGACGTCGTCATGGTCGGGGTTTTCGACATGAGGTCCTCCTGTGCCGGATCGGTCGGCCGGCACCATGGAGGCTTCTTTCGATCAGGTCTAATCGGATTGCATGCGACAGTCGATAAGTATAACTTATCGTCATGCCGACGATCCGCCAATTGCGCTACCTCGTGGCGCTGGAGCGCCACCGCCATTTCGGCAAGGCCGCCGATGCCTGCGCGGTCAGTCAGCCGGCCCTTTCGATGCAGATCCGCGAACTCGAAACCGAGCTCGGCAGCCCGCTGGTGGAGCGGCGGCCCGGCGCGGTCGTGTTCACCGAGGTGGGCCTCGAAGCGGCGCAGCGGGCGGAAAAGATCCTGACCGCGACCCAGGATCTGGTCGATTTCGCGCGCCACCACGGACGGATCCTGACCGGGCGGCTGCGGTTTGGCATTATTCCCTCCCTCGCCCCCTATGTGCTGCCGCAGATCCTCCCAGCGTTGCAGCGCGAACATCCGGCTCTGGTCCTCGAACTGCGCGAGAGCCAGACCAAGACGCTGCTGGACGAACTCGACCGCGGCCAGCTCGATGCGGTGATGCTGGCGTTGCCGGCCACCCCCGGGGAATTTGAAAGCGTTCCGCTTTTCGCGGATCCGTTCCTGCTCGCGGTTCCTGCCGACGACCCCCTGCCGGCCGCCGCACGGGTCACGGCGGGCGACATCGAGAGCCGCCGTCTCATTCTGCTCGAGGAGGGGCACTGCCTGCGCGACCAGGCGCTGGCCTATTGCTCGGCCATCCGCGGCGAGACGCTCCAGGCCCTCGGCGCGACCAGCCTGACCACGGTCATGCAGATGGTCGCGGCGGGATACGGGGCGACCCTGGTGCCGCAGATCGCGCTGCCGGTCGAGGTGCGGGACACCCGGGTCAAGGTGCTGCGCTTCGCAGAGCCCGAGCCCGGCCGGACGATCGGCATTGCGTGGCGACGCAGCTCGGCGCGCAAGGCGGATTTTCAAGTGCTGGCGACGCTGATCGGTACGGTGTTCGCGCGCACCGCCGCAGCGGCCTAGAGTTCCGCCTCTGCTTCCAGCGCGGCCTTGTTCTCCAGGCAGTAATAGCCCGAGAGCCGCGTGAGGAGGCGCGCGCGGATCCAGTCGTTGAGGATGCGGCTGGCATTCTCGCGGGCGATGCCGGCCATGGCGGCAATGTCGGCCTGGCTGACCTTCTGCCGCACCAGCAAGCGGCCGTTTCCAACGTCGTGGCCGAACGCATCGGCAAGGCTCAGCAGCGCGCGGGCGACGCGGCCTTTCAAGGTCAGGAAGCTGGCGGCAGTGACGATGGCATTGGTGTCGCGCAACCGCGCCGCCAGCAGCATGACGATATGCCGGTAGACCTCGGGATGGGCCTCCGCGAAGGCCTGGAAGGCGGCACGGCTGACGAAGCGCAGCTGTGAGGGCCGGATCGCCGCGACGGAGGCCGAACGCGGACGGCCGTCGAGAAGTGCCAGTTCGCCGACCATGGCGCCTGGACCGAGGACGGCCAGAATGCGTTCGGCGCCGGAGGGCGCGACCACACAGACCTTGAGCAGGCCCTCGGCGATCAGGTAGCAGCCGTCGCCGGGATCGTCGGCGAGAAACAGGACCTGCCCGGCACGCAGCGCCACCGGCCGGGCCTGCGCCATCAATCCGTCCGCCAGGGCCGGCGGCAGAACCGACAGCACCGTTTGCGCCGCAACCGGTTTGACCATCGCTGCACCCCCGACATCGTCTGCGGCAAGTCTAGCCGGGGGAACGGCATCGGCAAACGGGCCCGCCCATGTTGCGGGCGGGCCCTAAGCCAGGGGCATCAGTAGTCGCAGACCTTGATCAGCTTCGGCCCGAAACGGGTGAACTTCTTGATGTAGCGGCAGTCGAAACCGCCGTAGGCGTAGTACGGATAGTAGCCGCCGTACCAGAACCGCTTGTGCCAGCGATGGCCGTGCCACTTGTGACCATGGCCATGCCACTTGTGGCCATGAAAGCCGCCATGCTTGAAGCCTTTGGCCTCGGCAGTGCCGGAGACCGCCAGGGAGCCAGCGCCGAGCGCAAGCGCGGTCGCCGCAACGGTCAGAAACGTCTTCATCTTGGTCATCGTCGTCTCCTGTCTCTGCATCACGGGCGGGGATCGCTCCGTCGACGATCACAGGCTACTGGGAGGGGCGAATTGACGATGTGACGGCGGTCACGACTGGGGCGATTGTCGCCGCGACCCACCTCGGCTAAGGCTCACGGGACCGCGCCCACGAGACGCCCATGAGCCGCCTGCGCGACCTTCTCGCCCGCGTTCCGAAGACCGGCCCGGCGCTGCCGGACTGGCTCGAGCGGCTGCTGGCAAAGGGCATCGTCACCGCCGATCCGAACACGGCGCGGCGCCAGCGCATCGTCAATGTCGCGGCCCTCGCCGCCGCCGCCAATGCGCTGTCGCATCTCGTGATCAACGCGCTCTACGACTTTGCCGGGCTCGCGATCGTCAACGTCTACAATCTGCTGTTCGCGGCGCTGGCGCTGTCGGTGCCGCGGCTGCATCGCCACGGCGACAATGTCGGCGCGATCGTTCTGGTGCTGGCGATTCTCGTCGGCAATTTGTTCGTGGTGTTCGCGCTCGGCGTCGCCAGCGATCTGCACATCTACTTCACGCTCGCGGGCGCGATGCTGTTCTTCTTCGGCGTGGAGAACTGGAAGCTGTTCTTGGGCTTCTTCGTGCTCGCCGCGGCGACGCTCCTGTTCGCGCTCAACTTCGCACCGGTCGACGGGTTCGTCATGCCGTATGACGGCACGTTGCGCGACATGCTTTCGAGCCACGCGATGATCAACACGATCATCATCAATGCGGCGATGATCTTTTATGCGCTGACGGCCCTCCGGCGGGCCGAACTCGAACTCGCGGCGCAGCACGCCCGCTCCGAAGCGCTGATCGAAACCGTGATGCCGACCGCGATCGCGAGCCGTCTCAAGGCGGGCGAGGAACGGATCGCGGACCGGATCGAAATGCTGAGCGTGCTGTTCGCCGATCTCGCCGGCTTTACGGCAGCCGCGCGCGACCGGCCGCCGGAGCAAGTGGTGGCTTATCTCGACGATCTTGTCCGCCGTTTCGACGCGCTGTGCGCGGAGCACGGCGTGGAGAAGATCAAGACAATCGGCGACTGCTACATGGCCGCGGCCGGATTCACCGACGGCCGGGACGGTGCGGTCGCCGTGGGGCGGCTCGCGCTCGCCATGCAGGCGGCGATGGCGAACACGCCGCCACTCGGCACCGAACGCCTGGAGCTTCGCATCGGAATCGGCTGCGGCCCCGCCACCGCCGGCGTGATCGGCGATACGCGCTTCACCTACGACGTCTGGGGCGATGCGGTGAATGTCGCGGCGCGGATGGAATCGCACGGCGAACCGGGACGGATTCACGTTACAGAGGCATTTGCCTCAAGTGTATGCGGGCATTTCTCGTTTGCAGAGGCCGGTATCGTAGAACTGAAAGGGATCGGCAGCCATAGGACGTTATTCCTTTCTCGCGAGAATTGAAGGGTTCCCCCACAATTCACATAGCACTCCCCATATTTAGTGTTTGATTCAATTTCGTACACTGTGTCTTGACGCTGCGGAGAGACTCCCCTTAGGAATCGGATAGGACAAAAAAGACCGCTCGGAGTTGCAGCTCCGAGCGGTCTGTTGCCCGAGCCCACACTACCGGATCGGGTCGTGGGCGGCGTGTGCCTTTGGACAGGGCGACTATGAATCAGTCGCGAATCGCACGTCAAGACCCGATCTCCTTCTGACCGAAAGGGTCTTTAGCCATGTTGTTCAATCGAAAGCTACACCCGCTTGGAACCCGCGCTCGCACCGGGGAAACGTGCCCCGAGAGCGGAAAGTGGAAGGTTGAAGGGTGGCCTTCTACGACGGCCCCTATTGCGAAGGGCAACCGAATGCCCCCGTACGACAAAAAAGCGGTTGTCTGGGTTCTGATCGAATACGCGTGAAATGCAAGGCAGGCGGCGATCGAGCCGCCTGCCTTATCATGGTTACTCACCGGCGGCGGTCTCGCGCTCGGCGGCTTCCTCGGCCTTCTGCTTGGCTTCGAGGTCCTCGCCGGTCTCCTGGTCGACGACCTTCATCGACAGGCGGACCTTGCCGCGTTCGTCGAGGCCGAGCAGCTTCACCTTCACCTTGTCGCCTTCCTTGACCACGTCCTTGACGTTCTGGACGCGGCGGGTGGCGAGCTGGCTGATATGGACGAGGCCGTCCTTGGCCCCGAAGAAGTTCACGAAGGCGCCGAAGTCCATCACCTTCACGACGGTGCCGTCGTAGATCTGGCCGACCTCCGGCTCTGAGGCGATCGACTTGATCCAGTTCATCGCCGCCTTGATCGACTCGCCCTTGGCGGAGGCGATCTTGACGGTGCCGTCGTCGGAAATGTCGATCTTGGCGCCGGTCTTCTCGACGATCTCGCGGATCACCTTGCCGCCGGAACCGATCACTTCGCGGATCTTGTCGACCGGAATCTGCATCACTTCGATGCGCGGCGCATGCTCGCCGAGCTCGGCGCGGGCGGAGGTCAGCGCCTTCGCCATCTCGCCGAGAATGTGCATCCGGCCATCCTTGGCCTGGCCGAGGGCGATCTTCATGATCTCCTCGGTGATGCCGGCGATCTTGATGTCCATCTGCAGCGAGGTCACGCCGACCTCGGTGCCGGCGACCTTGAAGTCCATGTCGCCGAGATGGTCCTCGTCGCCGAGGATGTCGGACAGAACGGCGAAGCGCTCGTTCTCGAGAATGAGGCCCATGGCGATGCCCGCGGTCGGCCGCTTCAGCGGAACGCCGGCATCCATCAGCGCGAGCGAGGTGCCGCAGACCGTGGCCATCGACGACGAGCCGTTCGACTCGGTGATCTCCGACACCACGCGGATCGTGTAGGGGAACTCGTGGTGCGGCGGCAGGACCGGGTGGATGGCGCGCCAGGCAAGCTTGCCGTGGCCGATCTCGCGCCGGCCGGGGCTGCCCATGCGGCCGGTCTCGCCAACCGAGAACGGCGGGAAGTTATAGTGCAGCAGGAACGTTTCCTTGTACGTCCCCGGCAGCGCGTCGATGAACTGCTCGTCCTCGCCGGTGCCGAGCGTCGCGACCACGAGGGCCTGCGTCTCGCCGCGGGTGAACAGCGCCGAACCGTGCGCGCGTGGCAGGACGCCCACTTCCGACACGATCGGACGCACCGTCTTGACGTCGCGGCCGTCGATGCGGCGGCCCGTGTCGAGGATGTTCCAGCGAACGATCTTCGCCTCGAGTTCCTTGAACACACCGGAGACGCGCAGCTTGTCGTAGCGCGGCTCTTGGCCTTCGGGGAAGAAGTGCGCCTTGACCTTGGCCTTGACCGCGTCGACCGCGGCGTGGCGTTCCTGCTTCTGGGCGATCGCGTAGGCGCTGCGGAGATCGGCCTCGATCAGGTCGAGCATCTCCTTCTCGAGCGCCGCGTTGTCGTCCACCTTGAGTTCGCGCGGCTCCTTCGCCGCCTTCTCCGCGAGGCGGATGATGGCGTCGATCACCGGCTGGAAGTGGCGGTGGCCGAACATGACCGCGCCGAGCATCACCTCTTCGCTGAGTTCCTTGGCCTCGGACTCGACCATCAGCACCGCCTCGCCGGTGCCGGCGACGACGAGGTCGAGCTGGCTTTCCGGCATTTCGTCGAGCTGCGGGTTGAGCACGAACTCATTGTTGATGAAGCCGACGCGGGCGGCGCCGATCGGACCCATGAACGGCGCGCCGGACAGCGTCAGCGCCGCCGAGGCGGCCACCATAGCGACGATGTCGGGATCGTTTTCAAGATCGTGCGAGAGGGTGGTGACGATCACCTGGGTGTCGCATCGCCAGCCGTCGGCAAAGAGCGGCCGGATCGGGCGGTCGATCAGCCGCGAGATCAGCGTCTCGCGCTCCGTCGGGCGGCCCTCACGCTTGAAATAGCCGCCCGGAATGCGGCCGGCGGCGTAGAACTTCTCCTGGTAGTTCACCGTCAGCGGAAGGAAGTCGATACCTTCCTTCGGCTCCTTGGCGGCGACGACGGTGGCCAGCACAGTGGTTTCGCCATAGGTGGCGATCACGGCGCCATCCGCTTGGCGCGCGACCTTGCCGGTCTCGAGGGTGAGCTTACGCCCACCCCAATCGAGCTCAACGCGATGGATATCGAACATTGCGGTCTTCTTTCATGGGTTCGCGGATGCGCGAAAGCCATGAGCAAGACGGCGAGAAGCTCGCGCCGCGCACCCTGGCGCAACGTCACGAGCTTCCGGCGATCCTGCCATGGCCTTCATAGCGTCCGTCGGTTCGGTACGGACGCGTCGCGGCGCCCGTCGGTCTGGCCGACGGCCCCTTGCCGTCGGCCGTGGGAGGACGCCGCAGCGTCCGCATTGCGGGCGTGCCCGCGGAGCGTCAGCGGCGAATGCCGAGGCGCTCGATCACAGTCTTGTACCGACCTTCGTCGGTGCGCTTGAGATAGTCGAGCAGCTGGCGCCGCTGCGACACCAGCTTCAACAGACCACGCCGGGAATGGTTGTCCTTGGCGTGAGATTTGAAGTGCTCGGTCAGGTTCGCGATGCGCTCGGAAAGGATCGCGATCTGCACTTCGGGAGAGCCGGTATCGCCCGGTTTGGTGGCGAAACTGGCAACGAGTTCAGCCTTGCGGCTGGCGGTAATCGACATCGTCAACGACCTCGTGACGGCGGGCTTTTCCCTGCAGCCCTGCCAAGTTGAACACACGCTTGGGGACGATTTCACCGCGGTCGACTTCGGCGAGGGCAATCAACTGGCCCGAAACCGTGACATAGACCGTACCGCGGAAAATGGGAGCATCCCGTCCGCGCAACAGAACGGCCTGCCCGCGCTGGAGCCTGGCCGCATCGGCCCTGCTGATGGCCAACGCCGGGATGTCGTCCAGCGCGGTCTCAACGGGCATGAGCGCGTCGGCGAGGCTTGCCTCGCCGGCCGCGGCTCTATCGCACAATCCTTCGAGTTGATCCAGAGGAATCATGTCCTGATTCCGGAAGCCGGCGACCCGGGTGCGGCGCAGCGCCGAGACATGGCCGAAGCAGCCGAGCAGCCGGCCGAGGTCGCGGGCGATCGCGCGGACATAGGTGCCCTTGCCGCATTCGGCCTCGAACACAGTCTCGTCCGGTCCCGGCGCGGCGACGATCTGGAGCCGGTGGATCTCGACCGTGCGAGGCTGCAGATCCGGCTCCTCGCCGTCGCGGGCGAGGTCATAGGCGCGTTCGCCCTGGATCTTGATCGCGGAATAGCGCGGCGGGACCTGGGAGATGGCGCCGATGAAGCGCGGCAACAGCGCTTCCACCGCCGCCAGATCCGGGCGTTCGTCGCTCGCCGCGACGACGCGGCCCTCGGCGTCGTCGGTGTCGCGTTCTTCGCCCCACTTGACGGTAAATTGATACGCTTTGCGACCGTCCATCACGAAGGGAACGGTCTTGGTCGCCTCGCCCAGGGCGATCGGCAGGCAGCCGGAGGCCAGCGGGTCGAGCGTGCCGGCATGGCCGGCGCGCTTGGCCGAGAACAGGCGCTTGATCACGCTCACGGCGTGGGTCGAGGTCATGCCGACCGGCTTGTCGAGCACGACCCAGCCATGGACGTCGCGCTTGTCGCGGCGCCGGCGGGCACCCTTCTCGCGCGGTCCGCGGGCGGCGTGGCCGGGCGCCGCGTCCGGCGGTTCGGTCATGTCCGACGGCTGCGGAACGGAGGCGGGATCGGCCGGGTGCAGCTGGCGCAAAGGATCATTCATCAGTTTCTGAACCGTCTTCGAGATCGCGCCGCACGGCAGGCGAACGCAGCAGTTTGTCGATGCGTTCCGCCTGTTCGAAGCGCTCGTCGCGGCGGAAGCGAATGTCGGGAGCGAACTTGAGATTGACGCGACGGGCGATCTCGCCGCGCAGGAAGCGCTTGTTGCGATCGAGCGCGGCAAGCACCTCGCTTTCCGCCCGACCGCCGAGCGGCATGACGAAAATCGTGGCATGGCGCAGGTCGGCGCTCATCTGCACTTCCGGCACCGTCACCATGTGGGTTTCGAGCACCGGGTCGTGCACCTCGCCGCGCGTGAGCATGTCGGCGAGGGCATGGCGCACCAGCTCGGCCACTCGCAATTGCCGCTGCGAGGGCGCGGCGCCCGTTTCGCGCTTCGGTCCGCGAGACATCGATAAACCTCGGTTCACAGGGCGCGGCCCGTCCGCAACGCCTGTGTCTTGCGATCATGTCCGGCGGTCACGCCGGACACCGCATGCTTCGCGACAATGCCTCACGGCTTGAACGCCCGGGCAGACGCCGCCAAAGCGGCCTGCCGGGGCGTTGGCGAAAACGAATTCAGCGCAGCCAGAGACTTGGACTCAGAGCGTGCGTTGAATGGTCTCCACCCGATAACATTCGATGACGTCGCCGACGCGCATGTCCTGATAGGACTCGAACGCCATGCCGCATTCCTGACCGGCGAGCACTTCCTTGGCGTCGTCCTTGAAGCGCTTCAGCTGCGACAGCTTGCCTTCGTGGATGACGACGTTGTCGCGGATCAGACGGACATTGGCGCCGCGCTCGACCGTCCCGTCGGTGACACGGCAGCCGGCCACCTTGCCGACCTTGGAGACGTTGAAGATCTCCAGGATCACGGCGTTGCCGAGCATGGTCTCGCGCAGGGTCGGCGCGAGCAGGCCGGACATGGCCTTCTTCACGTCATCCACGAGGTCGTAGATGATGTTGTAGTAGCGGATCTCGATGCCCGCGCGGTCGGCCGCCTCGCTGGCTTCCTTGTGCGCACGCACGTTGAAGCCGATGATCGCGGCGTTGAACGCTTCCGCCAGAGTGACGTCGGATTCGCTGATGCCGCCGACGCCGGCATGCAGGATGCGCGCGCCGACCTCCTCCGTGCCGAGCTTGTCGAGCGCACCGACGATGGCTTCGAGCGAGCCCTGCACGTCCGCCTTGACGACGAGCGGGAACTCCTTGCGGCCGGCGGTCTTGAGCTGGCTCATCATCTGTTCCAGCGAACCGCGCATGCCGGTCGACCGCGCCGCCATCTTCTCGCGCTTCTGCCGCGCACGGTAGTCGGTGATCTCGCGCGCACGGGCTTCGTTCTCGACCACCGCGAGCCGGTCACCGGCTTCCGGCGTGCCGTTGAAGCCCAGCACCTCGACCGGCATGGCCGGCCCGGCCTTCTGCACCGCCGCGCCCGTGTCCGAGACCAGCGCGCGGACGCGGCCGGACTCGGCGCCGGCGACGATAATGTCGCCGACCTTGAGGGTGCCGCGCTGCACCAGGACGGTCGCAACCGGACCGCGGCCGCGATCGAGCTTGGCCTCGATGACGGTGCCTTCGGCCGGCCGGTCGACCGCTGCCTTCAAGTCGAGCAGCTCGGCTTGAAGGCCGATCGTCTCCAGCAGCTTGTCGAGGTTGAGCTTCTTGAGCGCCGAGACCTCGACTTCGAGGACTTCGCCGCCCATCGATTCGACCTGCACTTCGTGCTGCAGCAGCTCGGTGCGCACCCGCTCCGGCTTGGCGTCGGGCTTGTCGATCTTGTTGATGGCGACGATCAGCGGCACCTTGGCCGCCTTGGCGTGATTGATGGCTTCGATCGTCTGCGGCATCACGCCGTCGTCGGCGGCCACCACCAGCACCACGATGTCCGTGACCTTGGCGCCGCGCGCCCGCATGGCGGTGAAGGCGGCGTGGCCGGGCGTGTCGATGAAGGTGATCTTGGCGCCCGAAGGCGCGGTCACCTGGTAGGCGCCGATATGCTGGGTGATGCCGCCGGCTTCGCCGCTGACCACATTGGCCGAACGGATGGCGTCGAGCAGCGACGTCTTGCCGTGGTCGACGTGGCCCATGATGGTGACGACCGGCGGGCGCGGCTCGAGCGTGGCCGGATCGTCCGGCACGTCGAACAGGCCTTCCTCGACATCGGATTCGGCCACGCGCTTGACGGTGTGGCCCATTTCCTCGGCGATCAGCTGGGCGGTGTCGGCGTCGATCACGTCGGTGATCTTCACCATCTGGCCCTGCTTCATGAGCAGACGGATCACGTCCACCGCGCGCTCGGCCATGCGGTTGGCGAGTTCCTGGATCGTGATCGTTTCCGGGATCGTGACCTCGCGCAGGAGCTTCTCCTTCTGCTCGGTCTGGCGATGCCCGGTCATGCGCTGGACGCGGCGACGGAACGCGGCGACGGAACGCTCACGCTCCTCGTCGGCGTTGAGCGCCGTCACCAGGGTCAGGCGGCCCCGCTGCTTGTTCGGGGCGCCACGGGCGGGTTTCGGCGCGGGAGCCGGGCGGGCCGGGCCGGCGCCACGGCGGGCCGGACGGCGCTCGTCATCATCCGCTTCCGGCGTGACGGTGCGCGCGCCCGGCGCGGCCGGGGTGGCGGCGGCGGCAGCCGTCCTCGGCTTCGCCTCGTCCTCGCCGAAGCGCTTCTTGGCCTCCTGCTCGGCCTTGCGCTTGGTTTCCTCGTCGTGGCGGCGGCGCTCGTCCTCTTCGCGCTTGCGCGCCTCGGCGGCCTCGCGCTCGATGCGCTCCTGCGCCTCGCGCTCGGCGCGGCGACGGGCCTCTTCCTCGGCGATCCGGCGTTCCTCGGCTTCGCGCATACGCGCGCCGGCGAGAGCGCGGGTGCGGGCGTCGCGCTCGTCATCGGACAGCGTGCGCAGGACGACGCCGGTCGGCCGCGTTGACGTTGCGGCAGCAGACGGCGGCGCGCTCGGGGCGCGGCGTCCGGAAGGGGCGCGCTCGACCGGCGGCTGCGGCGCCGGAGCGGCCTCTGCCTTCTCGACCGGCTTGGTTTCGCCTGGCCCCGCGGTACGGCGCTTGACCTTCTCCACGACGACGGACTTCGTCCGGCCGTGGCTGAAGCTCTGCCGCACGACGCCCTGCTCGACCGGACGCTTCAGCGTCAGGGTCTTGCTCGGGTTGACGCTCAGCGTCTTGTCGCCAGGGTTCTTTGTGTCGGTCATCCAGATCCAATCTCGGGCCCCGAGGGCCTCAACGGGTTATTCAACGCGTGGCATCACCCCTGCGCGCTCGGTTCCGCCATGCGGAAGCGCTCGAGGTTACGACAGCGCGCCAGAAACGAGTTGCTTGCTGGGCCGGCAAGCAGCGCAGCATGTACCACATTTGGCCGCCCCAATGCCAAATCCAATTGCGGCGAGGTAAATGCCTCGATCACCGGCAGCCTGTCCGCGTCCCCCGCGCCGCGGCGCAGGGCGGCGCCGAGTTTGCGGATACCGTCGCGCGAAGCCTCGGCCGCGTGCAGCAATGCCACCGCCTTGCCGTGTTCCAGCGCCGCCTCAACTTTGCTGAATCCGGTCACCACTTGGCCCCCCTTGTGGGCGATCGCAAGGGCGTCCAACGCGGCCCGTTCCAGCATTTGCTCGATCTGAGCGGGCAGATCCGGCGCCACGCGGACGTCGCGCCGGAACCCCCGGGCGAAGGCCTTGCGGCGGACCGCCTCGGCCACGATCGGGCGTCGGGCCGTCACCCAGACGCCCCGGCCCGGCAGGTTGCGCTTCAGATCCGCCACCACCGAACCGTCCGGTGCGACCACGAACCGCATCAGGTCCGCGACCGGCTTGACCTCGCGCGTCGCGATGCACAGGCGCTCGGTCGCGGCAGCGTTCCGCCGCGGGCCGGCATCGGTGTCATCGTTCTCGTCCACGCGCGCGAGCATGCCGGTGGTCGTGCCTCCCTCATTCCGGCGCGACGGCTTCCGCCGTCTCGGCAGACTCAGGCGCCGCGAGCGCGGCCTCGTCGATCCAGCCGGCCTTCACGCGCGCCTGCATGATCATCGCCTCGGCCTCGTCGCGCGACAGGTCGAAACCGTCGAGCGCCCCGGCGTTGCGGACCGCCTCGCCGTCCTTGCGCTCGGTCCAGCCGGTCAGGTCGTCCGTGGCGCAGCCGGCGAGATCCTCGACCGTCTTGATGTCGTGCTCGCCGAAGGCGACCAGCATCTTGGTGGTGACGCCGGGCACTTCGCGCAGCGCGTCCTCGACGCCCAGCTCGATGCGGCGCGCGTCGAGTTCGGCCTCGACCTGGGCCAAATAATCGTTGGCACGCGCCTGCAGTTCCTGCGCGGTGTCGCTGTCGAAACCCTCAATGCTGGAGATTTCCTTCTCGTCGACGACGGCGAGTTCCTCGACCGAGGTGAAGCCCTCGGAGGCGAGCAGCTGGCCGACCACTTCGTCGACGTTGAGAGCCTCCATGAACATCTTGGTGCGGTTCTCGAACTCGGCCTGGCGCCGCTCGGACTCTTCCTGCTCGGTGAGGATGTCGATGTCCCAGCCGGTGAGCTGCGAGGCGAGCCGCACGTTCTGGCCGCGGCGGCCGATCGCGAGCGACAGCTGCTGGTCCGGCACGACCACTTCGATGCGCTCGCGATCCTCGTCGAGCACGACCTTGGCCACTTCGGCCGGCGCCAGCGCATTGACCACGAAGGTGGCGATGTCGGGCGACCACGGAATGATGTCGATCTTCTCGCCCTGCAGCTCGTTGACCACTGCCTGGACGCGCGAACCGCGCATGCCGACGCAGGCGCCCACGGGATCGACGGAGGAATCGCGCGAAACGACCGCGATCTTCGCCCGCGAGCCGGGATCGCGCGCCACCGCTTTGACCTCGACGATGCCGTCGTAGATCTCCGGCACTTCCTGCGCGAACAGCTTCGCCATGAATTGCGGGTGGGTGCGGGACAGGAAGATCTGCGGCCCACGCGGCTCGCGGCGAACGTCGTAGATGTAGGCGCGGATGCGGTCGCCGTTGCGGAACACTTCGCGGGGAAGCAACTCGTCGCGGCGCACGATCGCCTCGCCGCGGCCGAGGTCGACGATGACGTTGCCGTATTCGACCCGCTTGACGACGCCGTTGACGATGTCGCCGATGCGATCCTTGTATTCCTGATACTGGCGATCGCGCTCAGCCTCGCGCACCTTCTGCACGATCACCTGCTTGGCCGATTGCGCGGCGATGCGGCCGAAATCGAGCGGCGGCAGCGTGTCGGC
>Ga0182741_1001166_pt1 | contig 35764 bp, 31 predicted proteins | sample eDN5th37CBELigOP_FD_128874 | JGI IMG/M metagenome (GOLD analysis project Ga0182741, IMG submission 128874) | Enriched Organic Plus compost microbial communities from Emeryville, California, USA - eDNA 5th pass 37_C BE-Lig OP (version 2) (version 2) ... | reverse complement strand
GTCGCGGATGGGATGGCGTGGTTGAGCGCGTACCTGCCGGCGGTGGAGGCGCACGCGATCTACGGGCGGCTCACCTCCATCGCCAAGGCGATCAAAACCCACGACCAGGCGTCCCGGCAGGAGACCGCGCCCGGCGACGATGCCGCACAGACTTCGTCGCCCGAGGATCGCACGATTGATCAACTGCGTGCGGATGTGCTCAGCGATCTGCTGATCGAGGGTGACACGACCGTGCACCCGGTCGACGCGCGCGGTATCCGGGCGACGGTCGCGGTGACGGTGCCGGCGCTCACCCTCCTCGCCGAGAGCGACTCCGCCCGTGCGGCGGCGGGGCTTGCTCCGGCGGTGGTGGAGGGTGTCGGGCCGGTCCCGCTCGACCGGGCGCGGGAGTTGTGTGGGGGTGCGGACGGGTGGATGCGGATCCTCACCCACCCCGAGACCGGCATGGTCCTCTCCGTGGGCCGAACCCGGTACCGGCCGCCGCCGATGCTGCGGAAGCTGGTCCGGTGGCGGGCAGACCGGTGCATGGCCCCCGGATGCGGCATCCCCGCCTCCCGGTGCGAGATCGACCACACCGTCGCGTGGGAACACGGCGGCCACACCGCACTCGAAAACCTCGCCCCCTTGTGCAAAGGGCACCACACCGTGAAACACCACGGCGGGTGGCAGGTCACGCAACTCCCCGACAGCGGGGGAGCCATGGAATGGACCTCACCCGCCGGGCGACGATACGTGGCGCAGCCCGAACGCCGCGTGCCGGTGTTCCGCCCGCCGACGCACACGACGCCCCCTTCTAGCGCTCACAAGCCTGCCGATCACGAGACAGCAGATCCACAGCCCCGGCCTGCTTCGACGCCACGAGGAAGGCACGACCCCCGTCGGAGCGACCGTCACGGCCAGCTTTCCGCTGCCACCGTTCAGCGTGCTACCGGCCAAGGACTGACGCTGACCGGGTCCCGAGGAAGGCACGGGCGCGTGCGTGTGACGCCGAGCTCACCGCAGCCTCAGGCGGCGGATTCCGGGCGCCGCACGCGCTCGGCGAGGATCGCCCGTCGACGCGAGCCCACGCGCGTGACGAAGAGCGTCGCCTCCTCCGGTCCGCGTAGCTTCAGCGCCGTACGGTACGCGGCCGGATCGATGTCGACCCCGCGCTTCTTGATCTCTAGCTTCCCGACGCCGCGGTCACGGAGTGCCCGAGAAAGCTCCTTCGTGGCGGCCGGCAGCTCGTCGACGACGCGGAACGTCGACACGAAGGGGCTCGTGAGCGCGGCATCCGAGGTCAGGTAGGCGATGTGCTCGTCGAGCATCCCCGCATCGAGTGACCGGGCGACCGCGCCGATGAGGCGCGCTCGGATCACCGCCCCGTCGGGCTCGTGAAGGTATGCGCCCAGGGGTCGCGCGGGCTCGTCCGGGGCATCCGTCGCCGCCGTGAGCTCATGGGCGGTGTCGTCGCGGATGACCAGTGCAGCGCGGCGCACACCCTCCCGCGCGAGCGTTCCCGACCACAAGACGAGCTCGATCGTGGACCCGTCCGCGCTCACCCACTGGGCCTCGACATCGTCGGGGATGAGGGCGCGGTCGAGCGCCGGTCCGAGTTTGATGCCCACGGGCTTGCGTGCGGCGAGGTCGAACACCCAGTCGAGCGATGGCGACCAGTCCTCTGGGCGCGTGCGCGAGGTCTCCTTGTGTCCGGCCGTGCGGCGCGCCGGGTCGAGCCACACGGCGTCGACGTCGTCGAGGTCCGCCTCTTCGGCGCGCCCCTGTCGCACCGAAACCTGGGCGCCGAAGGGAGCGAGGTTGTACGCGGCGATCGCTGCAGTGATCTCGTCCGCATCGACGGCGTGGACGCGCAGACCGAGAGCCGCGAAGCCGAGAGCGTCGCCGCCGATGCCGCATCCGAGGTCGGCGACCGTCTCGATGCCGGCGTCGCGGAAGCGTCCCGCATGCTTCGCGGCGACGGCGAGCCGCGTCGCCTGCTCGAGCCCCGCACGCGTGAAGAGCATGCGCTGCGCGAACTCGCCGAACTTCGCCACCGCCCGACGACGCAGCCGCGCCTGGCCGACGACGGCCGACACGAGATCGGGGGAGTGGCCCTCCTTGCGCAGTCGCGTGACGGCGGCTGCGACATCCGCCGTCGACTCGACCGGTTCGAGGCTGTCGAGCAGCCGCAGACCTTCCGGAGTCAGCAGCGCGGTGAGCTCGGCGACATCCATCCGGCCAGCCTACGGCGGCTCGCAGACCGAGGTCGTCAGCGGCCGCACCCGCGGATGTCGGGAATTGGCACTCACGTTGCATGAGTGCCAGCGCATCCATAGACTGCTGTTAGCACTCTCAATGTGAGGGTGCTAACGAGTCTTGAGTCTCAAAGGAAAGCAGAGGTAGACCCGTGTCGGTTTCCATCAAGCCGCTCGAGGACCGCATCGTCATCAAGCAGGTCGAGGCCGAGCAGACCACCTCCAGCGGTCTGGTCATCCCTGACACCGCGAAGGAGAAGCCCCAGGAGGGCGAGGTCGTCGCGGTGGGCCCGGGCCGCATCGACGACAACGGCAACCGCATCCCGCTCGACGTCGCCGTCGGCGACCGCGTCATCTACAGCAAGTACGGCGGGACCGAGGTGAAGTTCGGCGCGGACGAGTTCCTCGTCCTTTCGGCTCGCGACGTGCTGGCGGTCGTCGTCCGCTGAGGCGGTCGCGCGCAGCGCGTTCTGCGAAGAGGGTCGGATGCTGCGGCATCCGACCCTCTCGCCGTTCTCAGGTCGTCCTCCCGTTACGACCGAGATCTCCCGAATGACCGGCGTTCGGCGCTCCCATCCGCGGAATACGCAATCTCGGCGGGTGGGCTGTGCGGGCCGCCATGCGATGCACGCGTCCTAGGCTGGATCAGTGACTCACGATGTGCCCTCGACCCGCGGCGGGGACTCCGTCATGCCGCCGCCGAAGGGGACGGCGGGGCCGGGAACAACGGACGCCGTGTCCGGCGACGTCTCCGGCATGGCTCTGACCGACACGGGAGCCGTCCGCGCCGCGGAGGCCCACGCCGCCCGTGAGCGCACACTCGGCGGCGTGTACGCGTTCACGGCGTACCTGCTGTGGGGCTTCATGCCCCTGTACTTCCTCGTGCTGGTGCCGACGGGTCCGTGGGAGATCGTCGCGTGGCGGGTGATCCTGTCGCTCGTATTCTGCGCACTCCTGCTGACGGTCACGCGCACATGGGCACGGCTGTGGCGAATCCTGCGAAACCGGCGGCTCGTGTGGTGGACGGTGCTCGCGGGCGGTCTCATCTACGTCAACTGGCAGGTCTTCCTCATCGCGACGCTCACGGGTCACGTGATCGAGACCAGCCTGGGGTACTTCATCAACCCGCTCGTGACCGTGCTTCTCGGCGTGCTCGTTCTGCGCGAGCGCGTCACGGTGACCCAGTGGGTGGCTCTCGGCATCGCCACGACCGCCGTGATCGTGATCGTCGTCGGATACGGCTCGTTCCCCTGGATCGCCCTTGCACTCGCATTCAGCTTCGGCTTCTACGGGCTGGTGAAGAAGCAGATCGGCCCTTCGGTCGACGCCGTGAGCGGCCTCACGCTCGAGTCGCTGTGGCTCACCCCGATCGCGATCGCCCAGCTCGTCGTCGTCGCGCTCACCACCGGGATCACGATGGGGCAGGTGAGTGTCGGCCATACGCTGCTGCTCCTGTGCGCCGGTGCCGTCACGGCGACGCCGCTGCTGTTCTTCGCCGCGGGCGCCCGGCGTGCGCCGCTCACCGTGTTGGGCCTGATGCAGTTCGTCGCGCCGGTCATGCAGTTCATCACGGGTGCGTGGCTGCTCGGCGAGCCGATGCCCACCGAGCGGTGGATCGGCTTCGGACTCGTGTGGCTCGCTCTCATCGTGCTGACCGCGGACTCCCTGCGCAACGCGCGTCGGGCGCGCGCAGCTGCCTCGGACGTCGGCGCGATCACGTGACGTCGGCGCGGCGAGGGAGAGCCGGCGTGATCACCGCACGAGCCGCGCTATCGCCTCGCTCGCCTCGCGCAGCTTGACCTCGGCGTCCTCGCCGCCGGTCCGCGCCGCGTCGACGACGCAGTGCCGCAGGTGGTCGTCGAGCAGTCCGAGCGCAACCGCCTCGAGCGCGCTCGTGAGGGCGCTGATCTGCGTGAGGATGTCGATGCAGTACTTCTCGTCCTCGACCATCTTGTGGATGCCGCGCGCCTGGCCCTCGATGCGCTTGAGGCGATTGAGGTACTTCGCCTTGTCGCTGATGTAGCCGTGCTGGCCGTGCTCGGACGGAGCTGCAGCGGCAGGGACGATGTCGACGGGGCCGATCGTGGTGTCGGTCATCGGGATGCTCCTTCGGGGCGGCGCGCGAGCGCGGCGGCGGCGCTCGTGGCAGGGGTGATGTCGAGTCGCCGCAACAGCTGGGCGTTGACGGCGACGACGATCGTGGAGAGGGACATGAGGATCGCGCCCACCGACATCGGCAGCACGAATCCGAATGGTGCGAGTACGCCCGCGGCGAGGGGCACCGAGATGAGGTTGTATCCCGCAGCCCACCACAGGTTCTGCTTCATCTTTCGGTAGCTCGCACGCGACAACTCGATCACCGACAGCACGGCGCGGGGGTCGTCGCCTGCGAGGATGACCCCCGCGGACGCGATCGCGACATCGGTGCCGGCCCCGATCGCGATCCCGACGTCGGCAGCCGCGAGCGCGGGAGCGTCGTTGACGCCGTCGCCCACCATCGCGACGCGACGGCCCTCGGCATGAAGCTCGGCGACCTTGGCGGCCTTGTCTTCGGGCCGCACGCCGGCGAAGTAGCGACGGATGTCGAGCTCGGCCGCGACCGCGCGGGCGACCGGCTCCGCGTCACCGGTGATCATCACGACCTCGACGCCGACGGCGTGGAGGGCCGCGACGGCCTCGCGCGATTCGGGGCGGATCTCGTCGTCGAGGCGCAGGGCGCCGATCACCTCGTGGTCGCGGAGCACGTGCAGGACGGTGGCTCCGCCCTCGTGCCACGCCGCCGCCTCCGGCAGCTCGGGCGCTCCATGGTCGGCGAGGAGGCGAGGACCGCCGACCCGGACGGTGCTGCCGTCGACGATCGCGCTCACGCCCACCGCGGGGGAGGATGTGAAGTCCGCGGCATCCGGAACCTGCAGTGCTCGATCGGTGGCGCAGCGCACGATGGCACGGGCCAGGGGGTGCTCGCTGTCGGCTTCCGCAGCGGCGGCGAGTGCCAGGACCTCGTCCTCATGGGCGCCGCGGGTGGTGACGATGCCGGTGACGGTGGGCTCGCCCTTCGTGAGCGTTCCCGTCTTGTCGAAGAGCACAGCGTCGACGGTGCGCATCGCCTCCAGGGCGAGGCGGTCCTTCACGAGGACTCCGCTGCGCGCCGCGCGCTCGGTCGCGATCGCGACGACGAGCGGGATGGCGAGGCCGAGGGCGTGCGGGCAGGCGATCACGAGCACAGTGATGGTGCGGACGACCGCGTCATCGGGCATCCCGAACGCGGTCCACACGAGGGCCGTGATGAAGGCGGCGCCGAGCGCGAACCAGAAGAGCCACCCGGCGGCGCGGTCGGCGAGGCGCTGCGCGCGCGACGTCGAGCTCTGGGCCTCCGCGACGAGTCTTTGGATGCCGGCGAGCGCCGTGTCGCCGCCCACCGCGGTGACCTCCACACGCAGGCCGGAATCGGTCGCGACCGTGCCGGCCGTCACCTGGTCGCCGACGGCGCGCGTCACGGGCCGGGATTCGCCCGTGATCATGGACTCGTCCACGTCGGCGGCGCCCTCGATCACGCGGCCGTCGGCGGGAATGCTCGCGCCCGGGCGTACGAGGACGACATCGCCCACATGCAGGTCGGCAGGGGAGACCGCGACGACCTCGCCGTCTTCGACGCGCTCGGCGAGATCGGGCAGCAAGGCCGCGAGCGAGTCGAGCGCGGACGACGTCTGCGCGAGCGATCGCATCTCGATCCAATGCCCGAGCAGCATGATGACGATCAGGAGGGCGAGCTCCCACCAGAAGTCGAGCTCGGGGTGGAGCAGGCCGACGCTTGCGCCGAGAGACGCGAAGAACGCGACCGTGATCGCCAGTCCGATCAGCAGCATCATGCCGGGGCGGCGTGCGCGGAGCTCGCTCACCGCGCCGACGAGGAAGGGCGACCCGCCCCACACGTACATCACGGTGCCGAGGACCGGAGGGATCCACGCGACGATCGGCGCATCGGGCAGCTCGTACCCGAGGACCATCGCGAACACCTGCGAGAACCCGACGACGGGGATCGCGAGCGCGAGCATGACCCAGAACAGCCGCCGGAACTGCGCGACGTGATCGGCGCCGTGGTGGGCGTGGCCGTGCCCACCGCCGTGGGCGTCATGGTGGGCGTGATCGTCGTGCCCTCCGTGGGTGTCGTGACCCTCGTGCGCACCGTGGTCACCGTGGGTCGAGACGTCGTGCGCGTGTGCGGCATGCGTCATGTCGTGCTCGGTCATGTTCATCTCACCTCGCTCCCACTGCCGCGGAAGCTCCGCAGGCGCAGGCTGTTGCCGACCACGAACAGGCTCGAGAACGCCATCGCGGCGCCCGCGATCATCGGATTCAGAAGCCCCAGCGCCGCGAGCGGGATCGCCGCTACGTTGTACGCGAACGCCCAGAAGAGGTTGCCCTTGATCGTGCCGAGCGTGCGGCGCGCGAGGCGGATCGCGTCGGCGGCGCTGCGCAGGTCGCCGCGCACGAGGGTGATGTCGGAGGCCTCGATCGCGGCATCCGTCCCCGTTCCCATCGCGAGGCCCAGGTCGGCCTGCGCGAGCGCCGCGGAGTCGTTCACACCGTCGCCCACCATCGCGACGACACGGCCCTCGGCCTGCAGCCCTCGCACCACCGCGGCCTTCTCGCTCGGGAGAACCTCGGCGACGACCCGGTCGATGCCGACCTCGGCCGCGACGCGCTCGGCCGCCGCGCGGTTGTCGCCCGTGAGCAGCACCGGCTCGAGGCCGAGGGCGCGCAGCTCGGCGACGGCTGTCGCGCTCGTCGGCTTGACGGCGTCGGAGACGACGAGGACGCCGCGCGCCGCACCATCCCACGCGACGAGGACGGCGGTGCTCCCGGCCGCTTCAGCGGCGACGTGCTGTTCGGCGAGCGTCTCGTCGAGCGCGGTGCTCCATTCGCGAAGCAGCGCCGGACGACCCGCGATCACCGCGTGCTCCTCGACGATGCCCGAGACGCCCAGACCCGGGACATTCTGGAAAGCCTCGACCGCGGGCAGGGTGCCGACCTCGTCGGCGGCGGCCGCGGCGATCGCGCGAGCGATCGGGTGCTCCGACGCCGCCTCGAGCGCGCCGGCGAGCCGCAGCAGCTCGTGCCGTTCGACGCCCGGAGCACCCGCGATCTCCGTCAGCGCCATGCGCCCGGTCGTCACGGTGCCCGTCTTGTCGAGCACGATCGTGTCGGCGCGTCGCGTCGCCTCGAGCACCTCGGGGCCCTTGATGAGAACCCCGAGCTGCGCGCCCCGACCCGTGCCCACGAGGAGCGCGATCGGGGTGGCAAGGCCCAGCGCGCACGGACACGCGATGATCAACACGGCCACGCCGGCCGTGAACGCGCTGCCGGCGGGGTAGCCCAGCAGCAGCCACGTCGCCACGGTCGCGACGGCGATCACGAGCACGATCGGGACGAACACGCCCGAGATGCGGTCGGCGAGGCGCTGCGCGTGCGCCTTGCCCGACTGGGCCTCCTCGACGAGGCGTGCCATCTGCGCGAGCTGCGTGTCGGCGCCGATTCGCGTCGCGCGTACGACGAGCCGACCGCCCTCGTTGACGGTGGCGCCCAGCACGGAGTCACCGGGCTCGACCTCGATGGGAACGGCTTCGCCCGTCATCGCGGATGCGTCGACCGCCGAAGCCCCCGAGACGACCACGCCATCCGTAGCGATCTTCTCGCCGGGCCGCACGACGAACTCGTCGCCGACCCGGAGGTCGCCGATCGGAACGCGGACCTCGACGGCCGATCCGTCATCGCCGCGCAGCACCGCGGCGTCCTTCGCGCCCAGGTCCAGGAGCGCGCGGAGCGCAGCGCCTGCCCGACGCTTGGAGCGCAGCTCGATGTAGCGCCCCGCGAGCACGAACGTCGTGACCGCCGAGGCGACCTCGAGATACATTGCCGACTCGGCGGCGCCCGGGCGGATGATCCACTCGAACGACTCGGTCATTCCGGGCATGCCCGCCCCGCCGAAGAAGAGGGCGTACAGCGACCACGCGAACGCGGCGGACACCCCGAGCGAGATGAGCGTGTCCATCGTCGCGGCGCCGTGGCGGAGGTTGATCCACGCCGCGCGGTGGAACGGCCACGCGGCCCATACGGCGACCGGCGCGGCGAGCGTGAGCGACGCCCACTGCCAGTACGTGAACTGGAGCGCGGGCACCATCGCGAGCACGACGACGGGCACCGAGAGCACGATCGCGCCGATGAGCCGCTGTCGCAGCGACGTCAGCTCGGGGTCGTCGGGCTCGTGCTCATCGCGTTCGTCGGCGGGCGGAGCGGGGACGGATGCCGTGTATCCGGCCTTCTCGACCTCGTCGATCAGCACCGCGGGGTCGAGCCCCGCCGGGCCCTCGACGACGGCCTTCTCGGTGGCGTAGTTGACGCTCGCCACGACGCCGTCGAGGCGGTTGAGTCGCTTCTCGATCCGCGCCGCGCACGACGCGCACGTCATTCCCCCGATCTCGAGCTCGAGACGGGCGTCGGAGGGCCGGACGGGGGACATCAGGCGCGGACCGCGGTGTACCCCGCCTCGTCGACGGCGGCGATCACGGCGTCGTCGGCGATCGGAGATGCGGAGGTCACGACGAGGCGGCCGTCCGCGGCGCTCACGTCGATGGACTCCACGCCCTCGAGCTTGGAGACCTCGCCGCGCACCGCGCTCTCGCAGTGGCCGCAGCTCATGCCGGTCACCCGGTACTCCGTCGTCGTCGTCATGTCTCTCCTCATTGATGCTGTGCCGCGGTGCGGCGATTCACGAGTCCGGATACCCCCTGGGGGTACCGATCGGGTGCAAGTCTATGCGCGTCTCAGACATTCCCGGGCCGCGGCGGCGTCGGCATCCGCCCACACGGTCGCGACACCGTTACACATCGTTAACGAAAGGCAACATTGCCGACGCCGCGGTGCGGTTAGGTTAGGTGAACTGGGGCGGCTTCCCGAGGTCGCCCCGCGTTCATACACAGCAAGGAGCAACATGAGCGGCTTCATTCGTTCGCGCGCGGGGAAGGCGATCGGCGGCATCGCCGCCGTCGGAATCAGCGCGCTCTTCCTCGCCGGCTGCACCGGCACCGGTGGTGGCGGAGACGCCTCGCAGCCGGCGGATCAGGATCGTGACGAGCTCACCCTGAAGATCGGCACGGCTCTGCCCCAGACGGGCAACCTCGCGTTCCTCGGCCCGCCCGAGGAGGCCGGTGTCGCCTACGCGGCCTCGCAGATCAACGAGGTGTCGGACACCACGGGCCTGACGCTCGATGTCGTCTACGGCGACTCGGGCGACACCGACAACAAGGCGTACGAGACGGAGATCCCGCGCCTGCTCGGCGAGGACGTCTCCGCCATCATCGGCGCCGCGTCGTCGGGCACGTCGCTCCAGTTCATCGACCAGGTCGTCGGCGCGGGCGTCATCCAGTTCTCGCCCGCCAACACGTCCGACCAGTTCACGACGTACGATGACAACGGCCTGTACTTCCGCACGGCCCCGTCGGACGTGCTGCAGGGCGAGGTGCTCGGCAACCTGATCGCCGAGGACGGCGCTCAGACGCTCGGCATGATCGTGCTGAACGACTCGTACGGCACCGGTCTCGCGAAGTACGTCACCGAGGCGTTCGAGGCCGCCGGCGGCGAGGTCGTCGCGGCTCCCACGTACAACACGGGGGACACGACGTTCGACGCACAGATCTCCGAGGTGCTCGCGGCCGACCCCGACGCGATCGCGCTGATCACGTTCGAAGAGGTCAAGACGATCCTCCCGAGCCTGTTCGGGCAGTTCCCCGCCGACAAGCTGTACTTCGTCGACGGCAACCTCGCCAACTTCGGCGACGAGTTCCCGGCGGGCTCGCTCACGGGCGCGAAGGGCACGCTTCCCGGTCTGTCGATCGACTCGATCAGCGACTTCACGAGCGCGCTCGACGAGTTCGTCGCGTCCGAGGGCATCGAGCCGCTGACCGAGTACAGCTACGCGGCGGAGTCGTTCGACGCGACGATCCTGCTCGCGCTGGCTGCGCTCGCCGCAAACTCGACCGACCCGGCCGACATCGCCGCGAAGCTGATCGAGGTCTCGGGTGGCGAAGGCGACGGTGAGAAGTGCACCACCTACGCCGAGTGCGCCGAGATCATCGTGGGCGGCGGCGTCGCCGACTACGACGGCGTCTCCGGTCCGATCACGTTCGACGAGGTCGGCGACCCGACCGAGGCGTCGATCGGCATCTACCAGTTCGGTGAGGACAACAACTACGCGGCCTACGACGGCTGATCCTCTCTGACGCGCAGCGCCCCCGGGTCTTCGGATCCGGGGGCGCTGTTCCTGTGTGCGCTCAGCCCCGCGCTTCGTATCGCTTCGCTCGCTCTGCGACCGAAGAGACGAGAGGGGGCGGATGCCGCAGCATCCGCCCCCTCTGTGACGAAGTCTCAGCGCCTCACGTGCCGAGGGTGCCGAGGTACAGCTCGGTGACCTTCGGGTCGTTGAGCAGGTCGCGTCCGGACCCCGTGTAGGCGTCGCGGCCCTGGTCGAGGACGTAGCCGCGGTCGCAGATCTGGAGGCAGCGACGCGCATTCTGCTCGACCATGATGCACGTGACGCCGGCCTTGTTGATCTCGGAGACGCGGATGAACGCCTCGTCCTGGCGAACGGGGGACAGGCCCGCGGACGGCTCGTCGAGGAGCAGCACCTTGGGGTCCATCATGAGCGCGCGGCTCATCGCGACCATCTGACGCTCACCACCCGAGAGCGAGCCCGCGCGCTGCTTGAGGCGCTTGCCGAGCTCCGAGAAGATGCCCGTGACGAACTCGAGGCGCTCCCTGTAGATGCTGGGCCGCTGGTAGAGGCCCATCTGGAGGTTCTCTTCGATCGTGAGGCTCGGAAACACGTTGTTCGTCTGCGGGATCATGCCGACGCCGCGCGCGACGAGCTTGTTGGCACGCAGGCCCGTGATGTCTTCGCCTTCGAGCTCGATCGTGCCCTTGCGGATCTGCACCTGGCCGAAGATCGCCTTGAGGAGCGTCGACTTGCCGGCGCCGTTCGGGCCGATGATGCCGATCAGCTCGCCCTCGTACGCGTCGAGCGAGCAGCCGTTGAGGATGTTGACGCCCGGGAGGTATCCGGCGTGCACGTCCTTGATCGCGACGACCGGGGTGCTGGTGGCGGTGGGGGTGCTCACTTGCCCTCCTCCTGCTCTTCTTCTTCGGCGATGCCCTCTTCGACGATCGCGTCGGCGCTCGCGTCGACGGATGCGGCGGCATCCGTCGTCGGGTCGGCCTGGATCACGTCGATGCGTCCGGTGACGACGCCCAGATCGAGCTCCTGGTGTGCACCGAGGTACGCGTCGACGACCGCGGGGTTGCGCATGACCGAGTACGGGTCGCCCTCGGCGACGATGCGGCCCTCCGCCATCACGACGACCCAGTCGGCGATGTGGCGGACCATGTGCATGTCGTGCTCGACGAACAGCACCGTCATGCCCTCGTCTTTCAGGTCGAGGATGTGGTCGAGCAGCGACTGCGTCAGCGCGGGGTTGACGCCCGCCATCGGCTCGTCGAGCATCACGAGTGTCGGATCGGTCATGAGCGACCGCGCCATCTCGAGGAGCTTGCGCTGACCGCCCGACAGGCTCGCCGCGAAGTCGTCAGCCTTCGTGTCGAGCTTGAACTTCGTGAGGATGCGCATCGCGCGTTCTTCGAGCTCGGCATCCTGCTTGCGCCACAGCGCGGGGATGAGGCTCGACCAGAAGCGCTCGCCACGCTGGCCGTTTGCGCCGAGCTTCATGTTGTCGAGGACCGTCAGCAGGCCCAGCGCCTTCGTGAGCTGGAACGTGCGCACGAGGCCCATGCGGGCGACCTTGTAGGCGGGCATGCCCGACAGGGAGCGGCCGTTGAAGCTCCACGTGCCCTCGTCGGGCTTGTCGAAGCCCGTCAGCAGGTTGAACAGCGTCGTCTTGCCGGCGCCGTTCGGGCCGATGAGCGCCGTGATGGCACCGCGCGGGATCTCGAGGTGGTCGACATCGACGGCGTTCACGCCGCCGAAAGAGCGGCGCACATTGTCGGCGACGATGATCGGGTCGACCTTCTTGCAGCCGGGCTCGGCATCGCCGATGTGCAGCCCGGTGGTCTTCGGCCTGGGGATCGGCGAGGTCATCGTCGGCTGGGCGCCGGTCTGCGGGGACTCGGCGCCGACGGGCGTGGCGCCCGTGCCGTTCGGAGTGTCACTTGACAAAGGTCAGCTCCTTCTTGTTGCCGAGGAGGCCCTGCGGCATGAAGATCACCAGCAGCATGAGCGCGACGCCCACGAGGATGAAGCGCAGCGTTCCGGCCTGGATCTGGCTCAGGCCGAACAGCAGGCCCGCCTGCGCGAGCGCCGGCAGCACGTTGCTGAGGAAGGTCTGGAGCGCCCAGAAGATGAGCGAGCCGAGCAGCGGTCCGAACACGGTCGCCGCGCCGCCCAGCAGGAGGGCGGTCCAGACGAAGAACGTGAGCGAGGTCACGTAGACGCCGGGACTCACCGCGGATGGCAGTGCGTATACGATGCCACCCGCCGCGGCGAGGACGCCGCCGAGCACGAGCGCCTGGAGCTTGTACGAGAAGACGTTCTTGCCGAGCGAGCGCACGGCATCCTCGTCCTCACGGATGCCCTTGAGCACGCGACCCCACGGACTGTGCGTGAGCATCCACACGACCAGCACCGCGATGCCGATCGTGACGAGGCCCATGATGCGCACCCACCACCCGGTGTCGTTGTAGGTCCACGGGCCGAAGCCGTATGTGCCCTCGGGGAGCGGGTTGGATGCGCGGAAGCTCGCGTGGTAGCCGCTGAGACCGTCGGCCGACCCGGTGACCTCGTCGAACGCGGTCGTCAGGAACAGCAGTCGCACCACCTCTGCCGCCGCGATCGTCACGATCGCGAGGTAGTCGCCCCGCAGCCGCAGGGTCGGGATGCCGAGGATGAGCGCGAACACGGCGGCAGCCACGAGGCCGATGATCGCGGCGAGCCACCATTCGAAGCCGAAGGTGAGGATCGAGATGGCGTAGCCGTACGCGCCGATGGCCATGAAGCCCGCGATGCCCATGTTGATGAGGCCCGCGTAGCCGAAGTGCACGGCCAGGCCGAGCGCGGCGAGGGCGTACCCCATCGTCGCCGGGCTCAGGATCGACGAGGCGGTGTTGGAGAGGATCTGCAGCCAGTCCATGAGGCGCCCTTAACCTATTCTCTCTCGGCGACCGAGGATGCCCTGTGGTCGGAACAGCAGGATGACGATGAGGATGAACAGCGCGCTCGCGTACTTGAGGTCCGCGGGGATCCACAGCGTCGACACCTCGACGAGGACGCCGACGATGAGCGCACCGACGAGGGCGCCGAACGCGGTCCCCAGACCGCCGAGCACGACTGCCGAGAACATCAGCAGCAGCACCTGCGCGCCCATGTCCCACTTGATGCCGGGGCGGTAGTACGCGTAGAGGATGCCCGCGAGGCCGGCGAGGCCGCCCGCGAGCGTCCAGACGACCCGCACGACGAAGTCGACGTCGATTCCGGATGCGGCGGCCAGCGACGGGTTGTCGGAGATCGCCCGCGTGGCCTTGCCCAGCCGGCTGCGCGTGAGCCACAGCGCGAAGGCGACGATCACCACGATCGCGATGGCGATCGAGGTCATGTCGATCACGCTCAGCTGTACCGCGCCGAAGAGCGGGATCTTCGGATCGGAGGCGCCCGGGAGCTGGCGCGTGCCGCCGCCGATGAAGAGCTGGAAGATGTAGCGCAGCGCGAGCGAGAGACCGATGCTCACGATCATGAGCTGCACGAGGCCCACGCGTTTGCGGCGCAGCGGCCGCCAGAGTATGACGTCGAGCACGAGGCCGAGCAGCGCGCTCAGGATCACGGCGAACGGGTACCCGAGCCACCACGGCAGCGCGAGGCTCGCCGGCCCGACGAGGAACACCGCGGCGATCGCGCCGAAGGTCACCATCTCGCCGTGGGCGAAGTTCGAGATGCCGGTCGTGCCGTACACGAGTGACAGGCCGACGGCCGCGAGCGCCAGCATGAGGCCGAAGCTGAGGCCCTGCACGACACGTGCGACGAGCTGGTCGAAGAAGCTCGTGACGTTGCGCTGGCCTTCGCCGATGAAGAAGTTGACCGTCACGCGACCGCCGGGGCCGACCGTGACGTCCTTGACGTTCGGCGTCTCGTCTTCGGGGTCGACGACGGCGATTCCTTCGGGGAGCGTCTCCTCGTCGAGCGTCACCGTGTAGTCGGCGTTGCGCTCGGGGACCCCGACGCGCCACTGGCCGTTCTCATCCGTCTCGACCTCCTGCTCGCCGCCGGGGCCGTCGATCGTCAGCCGCACGCCTTCGAGCGGCTCGCCGTCGAGCTGCACATTGCCGCTGATGCGGTACGGATCGTCGTCGTCGGCGTACGCGGATGCCGCGGGAAGGAACAGCCCGAGCAGCATCATCGCGAGGGCCGCGAGCGCGACGATCGTCCGTGCGCGCGGACGGCGCAGAGCGGTCTGAATCGTAGGACCCAATAGAACCTCCCATGTCGGCACCGCGCACCGAAGGTCCGGGTCGCATCGGCCGTGATGAACGACGGTACGAGAGTATTGTGTCGAGTCTGTTTCGCCCAATCACATCCGTGCGACGTGACCGAATCGGAACGTCGGCGGGGGGAGCATCCGTCAATCTGCGCCTTCGCGTACTCAGCCGGCGGGGAATCTTTTCCCAGGCGCCCCGCTTAGAATCAGGTACGGAGCGCCTCCGCGCACCGGCCGCCGCCGTCCACTTTCGAGCACCGCGCCCGATGCATCCGCAAAGTGCGCAGGAGAATCCATGGAGCACAACGACCCGTTCGGTTTCGTCGGACTCACCTACGACGACGTCCTCCTTCTTCCCGGTCACACCGATGTGATCCCGAGCGAGGCCGACACCTCTTCGCGCGTGACGCGCCGCATCACGGTGGCGACACCCCTGCTGTCGGCCGCGATGGACACGGTGACCGAGGCGCGCATGGCGATCGCGGTCGCGCGCGAGGGCGGCTTGGGCATCCTGCATCGCAATGCCTCGATCGAAGAGCAGGCGGCGATGGTCGATCGCGTCAAGCGCAGCGAGTCGGGCATGATCACCGACCCGATCACGACGACGCCGGACGCCACCATCGACGAGGTCGACGCGCTGTGCGCGAAGTACCGCATCTCGGGCCTGCCGGTCGTCGACGAGGACGGGCGCCTGGTCGGCATCATCACCAACCGCGACATGCGCTTCGTGTCGGGCTTCGAGCGTCAGACGACGAGGGTGCGCGACGTCATGACCAGCGAGGGCCTGGTCACCGGCCGCGTCGGCATCGGCGCGAACGAGGTCATAGCGCTGTTCGCGCAGCACCGCGTCGAGAAACTGCCGCTCATCGACGACGACGGCAGGCTCGCGGGTCTCATCACCATCAAGGACTTCGACAAGAGCGAGAAGTACCCCCTCGCCACCAAGGACGAGCAGGGTCGCCTGCGGGTCGGCGCGGCGATCGGCTTCTTCGGCGACGCGTGGCAGCGCGCCGAGGCGCTGCGCGACGCGGGCGTCGACGTACTCGTCGTCGACACGGCCAACGGCCAGTCGGCGGGCGTGATCGAGATGATCGAGCGCATCAAGGCCGACTCGTCGTTCGAGCACATCGACGTCATCGGCGGAAACGTCGCGACACGCGAGGGCGCGCAGGCGCTCGTCGAGGCGGGCGCCGACGCCGTCAAGGTCGGCGTCGGTCCGGGCTCGATCTGCACGACCCGTGTCGTCGCCGGCGTGGGCGTGCCGCAGGTCACCGCGATCTGGGAGGCCTTCCAGGCCACGCGCGAGGCCGGCATCCCGGTGATCGCCGACGGCGGCCTGCAGTACTCGGGCGACATCGCCAAGGCTCTCGTCGCGGGCGCCGACACGGTCATGATCGGGTCGCTGTTCGCCGGCACCGACGAGGCTCCCGGCGAGATCGTCTTCCAGGGCGGCAAGCAGTTCAAGCAGTACCGCGGCATGGGCTCGCTCGGCGCGCTGCAGACGCGCGGCAAGAAGACGTCCTACTCGAAGGACCGCTACTTCCAGGCCGACGTCCCCACGGACGACAAGCTCATCCCGGAGGGCATCGAGGGTCAGGTCGCGTACCGCGGCCCGGTGTCGGCAGTCGCGTATCAGCTCGTGGGCGGCCTGCGTCAGTCGATGTTCTACGTCGGCGCGCGCACGATCGAGGAGCTCAAGGCCAAGGGCCGGTTCGTGCGCATCACGGCGGCCGGGCTCAAGGAGTCGCACCCGCACGACGTGCAGATCGTGGTCGAGGCGCCGAACTACAAGAAGTGAGCCGGGTCAGCGCGGCGGGGCATCCGCCGCTACCCTGATCCGCATGATCAGGCAGCGCCGACACCCCGCCGCAACGCAGGGCGCGACGCGGCTCGAGGCGTTCACCGACGGGGTCTTCGCGATCGCGGCGACCCTGCTCGTGCTCGACCTCACGACGTACTCGCTCGGCGAGATCGACTCCGACACCGAGATGTGGGCCGCGCTCGGGCAGATGTGGCCTCTGTTCGGCAACTTCGCGCTGAGCTTCGTGCTGCTGTGCCTCCTGTGGATGGTGCACGTGCAGCAGTTCGAGCACATCGCCCGCGTCGACTCGGTCCTCGTGTGGCTCAACAGCGCCCGGCTGCTGTTCATCGTGCTCGTGCCGTTCGCGACGAACCTCACGACGGAGTACTCCGAGTTCCTCGCGGGGCGCATCGCGATGCCGCTCGCGTTCTTCTTCTCGATCCTCTTCGGCTGGCTGCAGTGGATCTGGGCCGTCCGGCATCACGAGGTCATGCTCCCCGACCTGAGCGTGACCGAGGCGCGGTCTCTCGGCCGCGGGGCGCTCAGCGCCCTCATCATCGGCGCTCTCGTCGTCGTGCTCGCCCCGTGGGTCGGCTCGGTGGCGTTCGCCCTCTTCTTCTTCGACGGGGTCTTCACACGCATCCTGCGAGGCAAGTCGACCTATTAGGCCGATCAGGGGGTTCCGGATGCCGCGCCCCGGCGTATCGTCGGGGCCATGTGCCGCAACATCCACACGCTCCACAACTTCGAGCCCGCCGCGACGCCCGAAGAGGTCCACGCGGCGGCGCTGCAGTACGTGCGCAAGATCGCCGGGACGACGAAGCCCTCCAAGGCGAACCAGGAGGCGTTCGACCGCGCCGTCCACGAGATCGCGCACATCACGCAGCACCTCCTCGACGACCTCGTCACGACGGCCCCGCCCAAAAACCGCGAGGTCGAGGCCGCCAAGGCGCGCGAGCGCGCGGTGAAGTCGGGTCGCTACGCGGCCGCGTGATGCGCGGCATCCGTCATTCCACTCCACTGGTCGTGATCGAGCGAAGCGAGACGAAACGCGCTGAGGTAGTCTGATCGGCTCCCCATCCGCCGCCGTCGTGCCGGGGGAGCAGACAGGGATCACCGTGGGCCACATCGACATCGCCGCCGTCTCGTTCGCGCTGCCGGACGGCCGTCCGCTGCTCGACGAGGTGTCGTTCCGTGTCGGCGAGGGGTCGACGACGGCGCTCATCGGGCACAACGGCGCCGGCAAGACGACGCTGCTGCGGATCATCCGGGGTGAGCTGTCCCCGCTGTCAGGCGCAGTCTCGATCGACGGCGGCCTCGGTGTCATGGACCAGTTCATCGGGCATGGCAAGCCCGGCGAGACCGTGCACGACCTGCTCATCGCGGTCGCGCCCGAGCGCGTGCGGCGTGCCGCACGCGAGCTCGAGGACTCGGAGGCGGCGATCATCGAGCGCGACGACCTCGACACGCAGATGCGCTACGCGGCGGCGCTCGCGGAGTATGCCGAGGCGGGCGGATACGAGTACGAGACGGTGTGGGACACGTGCACGGTCGCGGCGCTCGGCATGCCCTTCACACGAGCGCGCTTCCGCGAGCTGACGACTCTGTCGGGCGGTGAGCAGAAGCGCCTCGCGCTCGAGGCGCTGCTGCGTGGACTCGACCAGGTGCTGCTGCTCGATGAGCCCGACAACTACCTCGACGTGCCGGGCAAGCGGTGGCTCGAGGAACGCCTGCGCGAGACGAACAAGACGGTCCTGCTCGTTTCGCACGACCGCGAGCTCCTCGCGCGTGCGGCCGACCGCATCGTGACGCTCGAAGTGGGCGGCGCGGGGAGCACGGCGTGGGTGCACGGCGGAAGCTTCGCGACCTACCATCGGGCGCGCGAGGAGCGCATGGCGCGCCTCGACGAGCTGCGTCGGCGGTGGGACGAGCAGCACGCGAAGCTCAAGGCACTCGTGGCCGACCTCAAAGTCAAGGCGGCGGCCAATGACGGCTTCGCGTCGCGGTACCGTGCCGCGCAGACGCGGCTGCGGATGTTCGAGGAGGCCGGCCCGCCGCTCGAGCGTCCGAAGGAGCAGAGTCTCGACGTGCGCCTGCGCGGCGCGCGCACGGGACGCCGCGCGGTCGTCGCCGAGCAGCTCGAGCTCACCGGTCTCATGAAGCCGTTCGACCTCGAGGTGTGGTTCGGCGACCGCGTCGCGGTGCTCGGCTCGAACGGATCGGGCAAGTCGCACTTCCTCCGCCTGCTCGCGCGGGGTGGCACGGATCCCGACGCGCGGCTCGGTCATGTGACGTCGGTCGGCGAGACGCTCGATCCCGTGCCGCACACGGGGCGAGCGATCCTCGGGGCGCGTGTCGTGCCCGGCTGGTTCGCGCAGACGCACCGGCATCCGGAGTTCGCGGCGCGCACGCTGCTCGACATCCTGCACCGCGGCGAAGACGCCCGGCCCGGCATGCAGCGCGACGCCGCGAGCTCGGCGCTGGACCGCTACGGACTCGTCGCGCAGGCGCTCCAGACCTTCGACAGCCTCTCGGGCGGGCAGCAGGCGCGGTTCCAGATCCTGCTCCTCGAGCTCTCGGGCGCCACGCTCCTCCTCCTGGACGAGCCGACCGACAACCTCGACCTCGTGTCGGCCGAGGCGCTGCAGGACGCGCTCGCTCGCTTCGAGGGGACGGTCCTCGCCGTGACCCACGACCGATGGCTTGCGAAGTCGTTCGACCGATTCCTCGTGTTCGGGGAGGACGGCCGCGTCTTCGAGTCCGACGAGCCCGTGTGGGACGAAGGACGCGTCGCGCGGGTGCGCTGACTCACGAGTGGCGGATGCCCGGCATCCGCCACTTCGACCCTCCTGGCGCCGCGAACCCGCCCGGTAGGCTGGACAGGTGAGCATGGACATGGAGCTGGGCCGCGCGAAGCGCGCCCGGCGGGCCTACACGTTCGATGACATCGCGGTCGTGCCCTCGCGCCGCACGCGCAACCCCGAAGACGTGTCGACGGCCTGGTCGATCGACGCCTTCCAGTTCGACATCCCGGTGCTCGGCGCCCCCATGGACTCCGTCGTGAGCCCCGCGACCGCCATCAAGCTCGGCAGGCTCGGAGGCCTCGGGGTCCTCGATCTCGAAGGCCTGTGGACGCGATACGACGACCCCGAGCCGCTCCTCGCCGAGATCGCGTCGCTGAACGACGGCGATGCCACGCGGCGGATGCAGCAGCTCTACGCCGAGCCGATCAAGCCCGAGCTCGTGCGGGACCGCCTCGCCGAGATCCGCGCCGGCGGGGTGACCGTCGCGGGCGCTCTGACGCCGCAGCGCACGCAGGAGCTGTACGAGACCGTGGTCGCGGCGGGCGTCGACCTCTTCGTCATCCGGGGGACGACCGTGTCGGCGGAGCACGTCTCGAGCGTCGACCAGCCGCTCAACCTCAAGAAGTTCATCTACGACCTCGACGTCCCGGTCATCGTGGGCGGCGCGGCGACGTACACCGCGGCGCTGCACCTGATGCGCACCGGAGCCGCGGGCGTGCTCGTCGGGTTCGGCGGCGGCGCGGCGTCGACGACGCGCGCGACGCTCGGCATCCACGCGCCCATGGCGACCGCCGTGTCGGATGTCGCGGGCGCACGCCGCGACTACCTCGACGAGTCGGGCGGGCGCTACGTGCACGTCATCGCCGACGGCGGCGTGGGGACGTCGGGCGACATCGTGAAGGCGCTCGCGATGGGCGCCGACGCGGTCATGCTCGGCGTGGCGCTCGCGCGCGCGACGGATGCCCCGGGCCGCGGCTACCACTGGGGCCCGGAGGCGCACCACGCGAAGCTTCCGCGCGGCCACCGCGTCAAGGTGAAGCAGGTCACTGATCTCGAGGCGCTTCTGTACGGACCGGCGCCCGTCGCGGACGGCACCGCGAACCTCGTCGGGGCGCTCAAGAAGTCGATGGCGACGACGGGCTACTCCGACCTGAAGGAGTTCCAGCGCGTCGAGGTCGTCGTCGCGCCGTACGGCGCCGGATGACCGATCCCGCCGGACCGGCGGCTGTGGGTGGAGCCGAGCCGGAGGTCTTCCCGCCCACGTTGCGCGAGGTCATGCTGCGGCCGCGCTGGCTGGCGCTGCTCGGCCTGTGCCTCGTCGTCGCGGGGGTCTTCGCGTGGCTCGGGCAGTGGCAGCTCGGCCGAGCGATCGACACGACCCCCGCACCCCCCGGGTCGACCGAAGAGGTGCGCCCGATCGCCGACGTCGTGGCGCCGGGGGAGTACCTCGCAGGGCCGCTCGTCGGGCAGCGCGTGACCGCGACGGGCACGTGGGTGCCAGGAGATTTCATCGTGGTGTCGTCGCGCTTCAATGACGGCGAGGAGGGGTACTGGGTCACCGGGCAGCTCCGCATCGCCGACGCCGAGACGCCGACCTCGATCGCCGTCGCGATCGGGTGGGCGGCCACGGAGGCCGATGCGCTGGCGGCCATCGAGGAGCTCGAGGAGGAGGCCGCCGCGCCCTTCACGAATCCGTTCGCGGTCACCGGGCGGCTCATCTCCGACGAGGGCCCCGCCCCGCCGCCGCGCGGGGCCGACCCGCAGACGATGACGCGGATGTCGCCGGCGGCGCTCCTTTCGCGGTGGCACGGCACGGAGGGGCTCGATGTCTACCGGCCGTACCTCGCGGCCGAGATCGCGCTGGGTCCGCTCGTCGACATCTCGTCGCCCGCGCCGGAGGACGGCTCGGACCTCAACTGGCTCAACATCTTCTACGCCGTCGAGTGGGCGGTGTTCGCGGGCTTCGCCTTCTACCTCTGGTATCGCCTCGCGCGCGACGCGTGGGAGCGGGAGCTCGAGGAACTCGCCGAGGGCGACGGCGAAGAATCCCCACCCGGACGCTGAGCGAGCGAAGCGGAAACGAAGCGCGCGCGACCCCCTACGCCGGCGTCGCCGCGAGCAGCGCCTTCGCCGACACCGACCGACGTCGTGTCACCGTGATGAGCGTCGCGGCGAAGGCGAGCAGCGACCAGATCGCGAGTCCCGCAAGGCCCGCTCCGACGCCCGACGCCTCGGTCAGCGCACCGAGCATCGCGTTGTAGGCCGGCGCGGTCGGCAGGACGCCGGCGAGGCTCGACAGCACCCCGGGCACCGTCGACACGATGCCCGTCGCCACGGCGAGCACGCCGACGAGCGCGGCGATCCAGCGGCCCGCGCCGCCGAACACCGCGACGAGCGCCTGATTCACGGCGGCGAACGCGACACCCGCGGCGACGCAGATCGCGGCGAAGATCGACCACTCCGCGAGGTCGTACGACGCGGCGAGCCGCACGACACCCGCGACGAGCAGTCCCTGCAGGGCGCCCAGCCCCGCGGCCGGCGCGAGCGTGCGCAGCGCGAGCAGCGCGGACGGCGCACGCGAGGTGAGCGTGCGGCGCGTCACCGCCTGCAGCGCCACGAAGGTGCCGAGCCCCCCGAACCACAGCGCGAGGGTCGCGAGGAGGGGGATCGCCGAAGCACCGAACAGCGAGGTGCCCACGCCCTCCGCCTCGACCGGCGCCGCGACGACGTCGGCGAGGCTCGTCGCTTCGGCATCCGTGTACGAGGGGAGGGAGTCGGATGCCGTGGCCAGCCCGTCCGCGAGCTGGACGGTGCCGTCCGACAGCTGCTCGAGTCCGGACGCGAGACCGTCGGCGCCGTCGGCCGCCGATGATGCACCGCTCGCGAGCTGCGCGCCGCCCGACGCGAGCTGCGATGCACCCGACGCGAGCTGCGAGACGCCCCCCGCCGCCTGGTCGGCCCCGCCGGCGAGGGCGTTCATGCCGCCGGCGACCTGCTGCATGCCGCCCGAGATCGCCTGAAGCCCACTCGCGAGCTGCGGCAGCCGGCTCAGTCCGCCGATGCCCTCCGCGATCGTGTCGGACTGCCCGATGACGCCCTGCACGGTGGGCAGCGCCGCATTCGCCTGGTCGGCGACCGCCGAGAGCTGCGCGCAGAACTCGGCCGAGCCGCCCTGCGCCGCGCAGCCGGTCGCGAGCTGGGTGAGGGCGGTCGAGGCATCCGTCACCGTCTTCTGGACCTCGTCGGTGTTCTGCGCGAGCTGCGTCGCCATGTCGACCATGTCCTGCGGAACCTGCGGAGCCTGCGCCAGCCCGCCCGCGATCGTCGCGAGATTGTTCGCAAGCGTCTGTGTGCTGGTCGCGAGCTCGCGCGCTCCGCCCGCCCAGTCGCCGAGTCCGTCGGCGGCGGATCGGGCGCCCCCGGCCCATGTGGTCAGGCCCGAAGAGAGTTCGCCTGCGCCGGACGAGAGCTGCCGCACGCCGTCGGCGAGGCTGACGGCGCCGGATGCCGCGTCGCCGGCTCCGTCGGCGAGCTCGCGCGCGCCTTCGGCGGCAGTGGCGAGCTCGTCTCCGAGCGTCGTGAACCCGAGGAAGACGTTCTCGAGGTAGACCGCCGAGAGCTCCTGGCCCATGAGCGAGGCCGCCGCCTGCGTCACCTGCGCCGTGATGGCGTCGTCGACGATGAGCGAGTCGGGCGCGGTCTCGACCTTGATCGTCGCGCGCTCGGGCGTCTCGCCCGGCTGTGTGGAGGTCGCCGCGGCGGAGAAGTTCGACGGGATCGTCACGACCGCGGCGTATGTGCCGTCCGCGAGGCCTTCGGCCGCGTCATCCGCGTTGGAGATCGTCCACGAGAGGTTGCCGTCGATCTCGTCGGAGCCCTCCACGAGCCCGGCCGTGAGCTGTCTGCCGAGGGGCACGGTCTGGCCGTTGATCGTCACCGGGTCGTCCTCGTTCACGATCGCGGCCGACATCGCGTCGAGGCGCTCGACGGGGTTGTACAGTGCCGCGACGAGCACGCCGCCGATCACGACGGGCAGCAGCAGCACGCCGATGAGCGTCAGCCACGTGACGGGCCGGCGCGCACGCGCGCGTTCGACGGGGAGGTTCATGCGGTCACCTCGGGATTCAGGGCGGTAGACGAGCGGTCGAGGTCGAGCACGTCAGCGTGGGGACGGCGGGCCTCGGCGAGAAGGGACTGAGCCGCTGCGGGATCGGATGCCGCGACCACGACGGTCGCCGGCCCGGCGTCGCGCAGCACGGCGGCCGCACGGTCGAGCTCGGGACCGGGTCCGATCGCGTCGGCGCGGTCGATCACGACGATGCGCGTCCCGCCGCGGACGGCCTCGCGCAGTTCCGCCACGGGGTCGTCGGCGCCCGCGAGCGACGCGACGCCCACGTGCGCGCGCACCCACGGGGCGCGGCCGGGGAGCAGGTGGCCCGCGACGCGGAGGCGCCCCTCGGTCGGGTCGAGGCGCCCCGCGACCGTGAGGAGCAGAGCGGTGCTCGCGCGGGCGTCGGACGACGTCACGATGAGGGACTCGCCGGGCTCGACACGGAGATCGACGCCGCGGAAGATCGCGATGTCGTCGGCGCTCACGCCGAGGCCTTCGGCGACGACCGCGGCGGTCGTGTTCGGCTCGGGCCAGTCCCCGAGCGAGAGCTCGCGCTCCACCGCTTCGCCCTCGATGTCGAAGTGGGGGAGCATGCGGTCCAGCCAGCGGGGCATCCACCACGCCTTGTCGCCGAGGAGCGTCATGACCGCCGGCACGAGGGTCATCCGCACGAGGAACGCGTCCACCGCGATGCCGACCGCCAACCCGAGGGCGATCGGCTTGATCGACGAGTCGCCTTCGGGCACGAACGCCGCGAACACGGCGAACATGATGACCGCCGCAGCGGTGACGACGCGGGCCGACGCCGTGAAGCCCGATCGCACCGCCGCGATCGCGGTCGCCCGGTCGGCGCGGCCGCGGCGGGCGCGCGACGCGTGCACGTAGTCCTCGCGCATACGCGACACGAGGAATACCTCGTAGTCCATCGCGAGGCCGAACAGCACGCCCATCAGGATGATCGGCATGAACGAGATGACAGGCCCCGTGCGCGTGACGTGCAGGAGGTCGGCTCCCCAGCCCCACTCGAAGACCGCGGCGACGACGCCGAACGCGGCGACGACCGACAGCAGGTAGCCGAGCGCCGCCTTGATCGGCACCCAGATCGAGCGGAACACGACCATGAGCAGGATCAGCGAGAGGCCGACGACGAACAGGCCGAACGGCAGGAGAGCGGCGCCGAGGCGGTCGGAGATGTCGATGCCGACCGCGGTGAAGCCGGTGACCGTCAGCTCGACGCCGTACTCGTCCTCGAGCTCGACCGCGAGTGCGCGCAGATCCCGTACGAGCTGCGCCGTCGCGGGGTCGTCGGGCGCGGTCTCGGGCACGATCTGGATGAGACCGGTGTCGGCGGTCTCGTTCGGGGTCGCGAGGGCGACCTCCTTGACGCCGTCGACCTTCTCGACCTCGGCGGCCAGGTCGTCCATGAGCCCGAGCGGGTCGGTCGAGGTGACGATCGTGCCGGTCATGATGAGCGGCCCGTTCGAGCCGGGGCCGAAGTGCTCGGCCGTGAGGTCGTAGGCTTGGCGGGCCTGGCTCGCGGGCGGCTGCACGCCGGCGTTGGGCAGGGCGAGCGCGAGGCTCGACGCGGGCACCGCCAGCACGCCGAGCCCGACGACCACGGCGATGGTGGTGACGAGCGGATGCCTCGTCACGAGCATCACCCACCGGTTCGGTCGCGTCGTCGCGAATCCCCGCGGTCGCTCGGTGGCCTCCGCCTCCGGTCGCTGAGCCTGTCGAAGCGTCGACCCGCCCCGCTTCGGCACGAACCCGGCGCTGAGCGCGCGGTGCCCCCATCCGGCGACGCGGCCCTTGGCGAAGCCGAGAAGGGCCGGCGTCAACGTGACGGCGACGGCGACGGCGATCGCGACCGCGACGGCCGCGGCGATGCCCATCGTCGTGAGGAAGGGGATGTTCGCGAACGCGAGCCCGATGAGCGCGATGAGCACCGTCACACCGGCGAACACCACGGCGGAGCCCGCAGTGCCGGTCGCCCGGGCGGCGGACTCCTCGGGCTCGACGCCCGCGCGCACCTGGTCCTGGTGCCGGGCGACGATGAAGAGGGCGTAGTCGATGCCGACCGCGAGCCCCAGCATGATCGCGAGCATCGGCGTGGTCGACGAGATCGAGGCGAACGCGGTGGACACGTAGATGAGCGCGATCGCGAGCCCCACGCCGATCAGGGCGCTCACCAGCGGGAACCAGGCGACCGCGAACGAGCGGAAGGTCACGATGAGGACGAACAGTGCGATGAGCACGCCGACGGCCTCCGTGATCGACAGCGTCGGGACGGAGATCGAGAAGAGATCGCCGCCCATGGCCACGCGCGAGCCTTCGGGAAGCTCGGCGCGCAGGTCCGCGGCGACATCCTGCAACGCGGTCTTCGTCTCGGCGGGGACGTCGGTGGTCTGGCCGTCGAACTGGAGCCGCACGATCGCGGCCGCGCCGTCGTCGGACACCATGCCCGAGACCATCTCGTCGAACGGGTCGGTGACCGCGAGCACGCCGTCGAGGTCGCCGAGCTCGTCGACGGCATCCGCGATCGCCGACGCGTAGGGCTCATCGGACACCTCCGCGCCGTCGGCGGTGACCAGCACGAGCTGGGCGCTGGTGCCGCTCGCCTGGGGGAAGGTGCGGTCGAGCAGCTCGATGCCCTCCTGTGCTTCGGTGCCGGGGATCGTGAAGGTGTTGTCCGTGCCCTTCATGAACAGCAGCGCCGCGCTGCCCGCGATGAGCAGCAGCACCAGCCACGACACGAGGACGCGCCACGGGTGGCGGTACGACCAGCGCCCGAGGGCGTACAGAAGGGTGGACAAGAGCGCCTCCGTGCGAATCGATCAGGATGCATGGATACAGCGCTGTATCGGATACACGAGTGTATCGTAAGACGGACAACGTCCCGTAAACCGGGAAGTTCGTGTGAACATGGTCGAGAGGAGGCCGCATGACCGACACCCGAGTCGCGGGCGGCGCCACCACCACTCGGAGGCGCGAGACGACCCGGCGGCGGCTGCTCGACGCGGCGGCTCAGGTCTTCGCCGAGGTCGGGCTGGACGCGGCATCCGTCGAGGCCATCTGCGATCGCGCCGGATTCACGCGCGGTGCCTTCTACTCGAACTTCGAGACGAAGGACCAGCTCTTCCTCGAGCTCGCGGGCGAGGTCGCGCTCGACCGCGTCGAGGCCGTCCGTCGGCGCATCGCCGAGCTCGATCAGGAGGGGGCGTTCGCGGATCTCCCCGCCAACGCGTTCGCGATCGTGCAGGACGTGCTCGACGTGTCGGCCGACGATCGGCTCAGCATCCTGCTCATGAGCGAGATCCGCATCCACGCATTGCGCAACCGCGAGCTCGCGGCCGCCTACCTCGCGCAGGACGAGGAGATGCGCCGCGCGATCGCACGCATCATCGACGACATCGGCCGCACGAAGACGGTGCGGTTCCGTCTCCCTTCCGATCAGGTCGCGCGGCTCATGCTCACGGTGTGGGAGGGCGCGTCGGTGCGTGCGGCGATGGCGGGCCTCGACTACGCGGAGATGTGCCGCCGCACGAACGAGGAGCTCGCGCGCGTCGCGCAGCTGCTCATCGAGGTCTGACCCGGCGTCACGCCGCAGACTCGACGAGCACGCTGTAGCAGCGGGCGAGCCGGTCGAGCCACCAGGATCGGCGGTCGGCGGATGCCGCGAACTCGTCGAGCATCGCCGGGTCTGGGCTCACGCGGCCGACCGGCAGCACGCCGCGTTGCGGCCGGAGCGGCGGGGACGCCACGTCGGCGGCCAGCAGCGACGCCGTGCCGAGCCCGCAGTCGTAGGGCAGCTCGGGGAGGGCGGCCGCGAGCGCCGTGCCCATCGCGAGCCCGACCGAGGTGTCGAGTGCACTCGAGATGACGGCCGGGAGCCCGGCCTCGGCGACGATATCGAGCGCGCGTCGCACGCCGCCGAGCGGCTGGGCTTTCACGACGATGAGGTCCGCGGCGCCTGCCCGGGCGACCGCGAGCGGGTCGTCGGCCCTGCGCACGCTCTCGTCGGCGGCGATCGGGATGCCGAGGCGCGCGATGCGACGTCGCAGCTCCGCAAGCTCCTCGATCGTCGCGCAGGGCTGCTCGGCGTACTCGAGGTCGAACTCCTCCATCGAGCGCACGGCGTGCTCCGCCTCGTCGACGTTCCAGGCGGCGTTCGCATCGATGCGCACCCGGCCTTCCGGGCCCATCGCTTCGCGCACAGCGCGCACGCGTGCGACGTCGTCGGCGAGACGCTGGCCCGACTGCGCGACCTTGACCTTGGCGGTGCGGCATCCGTCGAATCTGGCCAGGACGTCGGGAACGGATGCCGCGTCGACGGCCGGCACCGTGGCGTTCACGGGCACCTCGCCGCGCACCCCGGCCGGCTGCGGCCTCCAGCCGTAGTCGATCGCCGCGGCGAGCCACGTCGAGGCCTCGCGGTCGTCGTACTCGGTGAACGGGGAGAACTCGGTCCAGCCCTCAGTGCCCTCGAGGAGCACGGCCTCGCGCACATCGATGCCGCGGAACCGCGTCGCGAGCGGCAGGGCGATGACACGGGCGGTCGCGAGGAGGTCGTCGAGGGAGGGGAGCGCGCTCACACGTCCATCCTGTGGGATGTGTATCGGTAGAACAATGTGCCCTTGACTATAGTGTGTAACACACAGTACAGTGTGATGCATGAGCGAAACCGAGGCCCTCGAGACGCACCTGCAGGAGCTGCGCCGCGGCACAGTCGTGCTCGCGTGCCTGCGGCTCCTCGAGCAGCCCGGCTACGGCTACGGCCTGCTCGAAGATCTGCAGGCTCGGGGGTTCGACACCGATGCGAACACGCTGTACCCGCTGCTGCGGCGCCTCGAGAAGCAGGGGCACCTGACGAGCGAGTGGAACACCGACGAAGCCCGACCTCGCAAGTTCTACCGGACGAGCCCGGCCGGCTCGCGGCTCGCCGCCGCACTGACCGACGACTTCCGCGCGATCGCCGCCGCGATCGACGCACTGCCCGATCCGGGCGACGACTGATCGGAGAACGACATGACGATGACCGCCTCTCTCACCGACCGCTACGTCGACGCGGCGATGCGCACGGTGCCCGAGCGCCAGCGCGCAGACCTGTCCGCCGAGCTGCGCGCCTCGATCGAAGACCAGATCGACGCGCGCGTCGAAGCCGGCGAGCCCCGCGAGTCCGCCGAGTACGCCGTGCTCACCGAGCTCGGCGACCCGGAGGTGCTCGCCGCCGGCTACACCGACCGGCCGCTGTGGCTCGTCGGTCCGCGCTACTTCCTCGACTGGTGGCGGCTGCTCAAGCTGCTGCTCGCGATCGTGCCCGTGTTCGCGGCGTTCGGCGTCGCACTGGGGCAGACGCTGTCGGGTGCCACCGTGGGCGATGTCATCGGCTCGACCGCAGCCGTCGTCTTCCAGGTGGTCGTGCACATCGCGTTCTGGACGACGCTCGTCTTCGTGGTGCTCGAACGCAGCGGCCACGAGACGATGAACACCGCGAAGTGGAGCCCCGACCAGCTTCCCGAGCCGCGCCCCAAGGGCGCCGGCCTGGGCGACCTCATCGGCAGCCTCGTGTTCCTCGCGATCGGCGTGGGCGTCATCCTGTGGGACCACTTCATCGGCCTGGCCCCGCTGCACCCCGGTCTGCCGTTCCTCGACGAGGATCTGTGGCCGTGGTGGATCACCGGCCTGTTCGCGATCATGGCGCTCGAGGCGCTGCTCGCCATCGCGGTCTACGCCGCGCGGGGCTGGACAGTCGCGCTCGCCGTGGTCAACGGCGTCCTCAACGCAGCGGTCGCGCTTCCCGCCATCTGGCTGCTCTTCGAGGGCCGGCTCATCAACCCCGAGTTCTGGCCCACCGTGGCCGGTGACAGCGGAGCCGAGGTGCACGGCGTGCTGTCGGTGATCGTCGGATTCGTGATCGCGGGCGTCGCGATCTGGAGCACTGCGGATGCCGCGATCAAGGCGGCCCGCGGCCGGAACTAGGCTGGGCGGCATGGTCTCCGACTTGTTCGACGCGGCCGAGTGGGTCGTCGCCCCGGGCGCCGACGGCTACACCGACATCACCGCCCACGTCTCGACCGATGGACGCATCGCCCGCATCGCGTTCGACCGACCCGAGGTGCGCAACGCCTTCCGCCCGCACACGGTCGACGAGCTGTACCGGGCCCTCGACATCGCGCGGCAGGATCCGCGCATCGGGGTCGTCCTGCTCACCGGCAACGGCCCCAGCCCGAAGGACGGAGGGTGGGCGTTCTGCTCGGGCGGAGACCAGCGCATCCGCGGCCGCGACGGCTACAAGTACTCGGAATCCGACTCGGTGACGGACGTTGCGCGCGCCGGCCGCCTGCACATCCTCGAGGTGCAGCGGCTCATCCGATTCATGCCGAAGGTCGTCATGGCGGTGATCCCCGGGTGGGCCGCCGGCGGCGGGCATTCGCTCCACGTCGTGTGCGACCTGTCGATCGCGTCGGCCGAGCACGGGCGGTTCAAGCAGACGGATGCCGACGTCGGCTCGTTCGACGCGGGCTACGGGTCCGCGTACTTCGCGCGGCAGATCGGGCAGAAGCTTGCGCGAGAGGTGTTCTTCCTCGCGGAGGAGTACTCGGCGCAGCGCGCGTACGAGATGGGTGCCGTGAACCGCGTCGTCCCGCACGCCGACCTCGAGCGCGAGGCGATCGCGATGGCCCGCACGATCCTCACGAAGTCGCCGACGGCGATCCGCATGCTCAAGCTGGCGTTCAACGCCGTCGACGACGGGCTCGTCGGACAGCAGGTCTTCGCCGGCGAGACGACGCGCCTCGCCTACGGCACCGATGAGGCCGTCGAGGGTCGCGACGCATTCCTCGAGAAGCGCCAGCCCGACTGGTCGCCCTATCCGTGGTATTTCTGATGCCGCGATGAGACTCGAACCCGTCGTCGGCGACGACCCGCGCGAGATCCTGCGGGGTCTGCGCGCCGCCCTGCACGGCGCCGGCCCCGCCATGGGCCTCGGGCTCGTGCACGACGCGCCCGGTCAGGTGCGCGCGGGCACGGCCGTCGTCGTCACGACCTCGGGCTCGACGGGCATCCCCAAGAGCGTGATCCTCAGCCGTGACGCCCTCACCGCGAGCGCGCTCGCGACGTTCGGCCGCATCGGGCAGGGCGCGTGGCTGCTCGCCCTCCCGGCCGCCTACGTCGCCGGGCTTCAGGTGCTCGTCCGCTCGATCGTCGCAGGACGCGAGCCGGCGCTCCTCGCGGGCACGTTCACCCCGCGGGCGTTCGCGGCGGCGGCCGCGACGATGACGTCGACCGAGCGCGGCGAGCGCATCCCGACCTACACGTCGCTCGTTCCCGCACAGCTCACGAAGCTCCTCGACGCCGCCGACGAAGACCGGGCGGTGCTCGCCGCACTCCGGTCGTTCGAGCGCATCCTCATCGGCGGGCAGGCGCTTCCGCCCGCGACCCTCGAGCGCGCGCAGGCCGCCGGTGTGCGAATCGCGCGCACGTACGGCTCGACCGAGACGAGCGGCGGATGCGTCTACGACGGGCGCCCCCTCGACGGGGTCGGCATCGCGATCGTCGACGGCGAAGTGCGCCTTTCCGGCCCGACGCTCGCCGACGGCTACTTCGGCGACCCCGAGATGACCGACTCGGTGTTCCTGCGCGATGCGAACGGCGTGCGGTGGTACCGCACCGGCGATGCGGGGCTCATCGAGGACGGCGTGCTCCGCGTGCGCGGCCGCCTCGACAACGTCATCGTGTCGGGCGGCATCAACATCTCGTTGGATCGCGTGGAACGGATCGTGCGGTCGGTGCCGGGTCTGGCCTCTGCCGTGGTCGTGGGGGTCCCGGATGCCACGTGGGGCGAGGCATCCGTCATCGTCGCGTCACGGGGCGAGGCGCTGCGCCGCAGCGAATCGGTCCAGCTCGAGGCGGCGCGGGCCGCCGTCGAGGCCGAGATCGGCCCGCATGCGCGACCCTCTCGTCTCGTGCTGGTCGACGAGCTCGCGATGCTGCCATCGGGCAAACCCGACCGTGAGGCGATCCGCCGCGCGGTCGCGTCGCTGCACTGACCGCTGCTCACTCCTCGCCCGAGAACCACTCCGGCGCTTCGACCACGCAGAACCGGTTGCCCTCGGTGTCTTCCATCACGACGTAATCGGCGTCGGGCGGATAGCCGTCCCAGTCGACGTCGCGGGCGCCCAGGGAGCGCAGACGCTCGAGCTCGGCCTGCTGGTCCGACGCGTACAGGTCGAGGTGCAGGCGCGGTGGATAGTGCTGCGGGTAGCCGGTCTTCGACAGCGCGATCGACGCGCGCCCGTGCGGACCTTCGGGCGGGTCGAGGATGACCCAGTCGTCGCTCGGCTCACGGCGGTTGACGTAGCCGAGTGCGGCTCGCCAGAAGTCTCCCGCGCGGCTGATGTCTTCGACGGTGAGCACGGTCGTCCCGATCTCGAGCATGCGGCCATTCTCCGTCGGGCGTCCGACATGGGCCAGGGGTCCGCTCACTAGGATGTGACCTCGTGGCAGGTACCAAGAGCAAGCACCGCAAGCGCCCCGGCCCGAAGAAGCAGCCGCCGCGCGGGAATCCGCAGAAGGCTCACGCGCCTCGCGATCCGCGGCGCGTCGAACCGGCCACCTTCCGCGACTGGGTCGGCGCCGCGCGGCTGCGCACGCTCCCACTCGCGGTGACGCCGATCCTCATCGGCACGGGCGCCGCACTCCTCGTCGACCGCGCGTTCCACTGGCTCCTCGCGCTCGCGTGCCTCGCGGTATCGGTCAGTCTGCAGATCGGCGTCAATTACGCGAATGACTACAGCGACGGCGTCCGCGGCACCGACGACCACCGCGTCGGTCCCGCGCGCCTCACCGCCAGCCGCAAGGCGAAGCCGCGCACGGTCCTCACCGTCGCGCTCGCGTTCTTCGGGGCCGCCGCGCTCGCCGGTCTCGCGATCACCATCCGGACGCAGCAGTGGTGGCTCATCGCTGTCGGCGTCGCAGCGATCCTCGCCGCGTGGTTCTACACGGGCGGCAAGCGCCCGTACGGCTACTACGGCCTGGGCGAGCTCTTCGTGTTCGTGTTCTTCGGACTCGTCGCGACCGTCGGCACCACGTGGGTGCAGGTGCAGTCCGTTCCGCAGGAGGCATGGTTCGGCGGCGTCGGAGCCGGACTGCTCGCATGCGCCGTCCTGCTCGCGAACAACCTGCGCGACATCGACCAAGATCGCGCCGCCGGCAAGCGCACCCTCACGGTGCTCATCGGCCGTCGCGCGACGCAGGTGCTCTTCACGACCTTCGTGCTCGTGCCGTTCCTCATCGCCGCCTGGCTCGCGGTCTTCTACGTCATCGCGTGGCTGTCGATGCTCGCGCTGCTCGCGGCCCTCCCCGCCATCCTCATCGTGTGGACGTATCGCCAGCCGCGCGAGCTCGTCGTGGCGCTCGGACTCACGTCGCTCACGTCGCTCGCGTACGGCGGGTTCCTGCTCTGGGCGTTCGTGGGCTGAGTCTCAGGGCTGAGGGCGGTCCTGCGCGGCATCCGTCGTCGAGCCGGCCTCGCGGCCGGGCAGCACGCCGTCTTCGACCTCTTCATCGGAGCGCTCGTCCTTCGATCGCGCACGACGCTCCGCGAGTCCTGTGGTCACCTCGTCGAGTGGGCGGCGCAGGAAGATCATCGAGAGGCTCAGGCCGATGAGCGCGGCGAAGATCGCCGACAGCCAGTAGTACTCGCGCATGATCGGAATGAGCATGAAGATTCCGAACGGCACGAAGAACGCCAGCAGCCGCAGCACCGTGTAGACGAGGACGGAGCGCGTTCGCATGCCTCCATCGTACTTCGCGGCTTCGAGCCGCCCGGCCCGGGAGGCTGGGCGGAGCCTGAGGGGTTTACGACGGTTCCATCACGACCGGCCACTTCCGGCCGCGCGCGCCTAGGATGGAAGGCGTGACGAGGGTGCTGCTGATCGGGGCCTTGCTGGCCGCCGTGTTCTGGGTCTACAGCATCGTCGACTGCGCCATCCAGCCGCCGACGAAGCACCGCGGTGTGAGCAAGCCCATCTGGATCCTCATCGTCGTGATCTTCCCCGTGCTGGGCGGCATCCTGTGGTTCGTCATCGGCCGTGCGCGCGCGTCGCAGATGGTCGCGCCGCGTGCCCCCGACGACGACCCCGAGTTCCTGGGCCGCATCGGCTCGATCTCCGACCAGGACGAGCGCATCCGCCGCCTCGAGGAGGAGCTCGCGCAGCTCGACGCCGAGGCCGACGACCCGCGCTGGAGCAGCCCCATCACCCCGGTCACCCCGCCGGACGGCGCGCCGCCCACGCCTCCCCAGCGCGGCACCGAGCCCGCCGTCGAGCGGCCGAAGGAGCGCCCCGGCGACGGCGAGGACGACCCGCGCGGCCACCGCGGCGCGATCTCCTGACGTGAGCGACGACCCCGAAGCCGTCGGCGAGCCCGGCGCCACCGGCGACGATCCGCTCGCGGCGCCGACCCGCGGGGTCGAATCGCCGGCGACGGATGCCGCGGCCGCTCTGCTCGGAGCGCTCGTCGAGCTCGGTGTCCGCCATGTCGTGGTGAGCCCGGGCTCGCGCTCGCAGGCGCTCGCCCTCGTCGCAGCGGAGCTCGAGCGCCGCGGCGCGATCCACCTCCACGTGCGCATCGACGAGCGGGTCGCGGGGTTCACGGCGCTCGGCATCGGGCGGGAGACGCGGATGCCGGCCGCCGTCGTCTGCACGTCGGGAACCGCCGCCGCGAACCTGCTTCCGGCAGCCCTGGAGGCGCACCACGCGGGCGTGCCGCTCTTGCTGCTGACGGCGGACCGCCCGCCCGAGCTGCGCGGCGTCGGTGCGAATCAGACCACATGCCAGCCCGGCATGTTCGCCCCGAACGTGCGGTTCGAGGCGGATCTTCCCGTGCCCGACGTCATCGATTCGGATGGCGCATCCGACCAGAGCGCCATGTTGCGCGCGGTCGCCGCCGAGGCCGTCGACGCGGCGCTGGGCGCGGGCACACGCTCACCCGGTCCCGTACACCTCAACCTCCCGTACCGCGAGCCGCTCGGCGGCGATCTTCCGTCGTGGCTCACGGTCCACTCGGTCGAGCTCGCGACCGAGAAGCACATCGACCTCGACGTGACGCCGATCGAAGCCGACCCCGCCGACGAGCCCTCCGGTGCGCTGTATCAGGGCGGTGGCGGAATCGGCGAAGCCGACGTCCCACCCGACCCCGACGGCCCGTTCGTGCTCGAGCGCGGTCCGCGCACGATCGTGCTGGCCGGCGCCGACGCCGGGCCCGATGCCGAAGCCGTCGCCCACGCGGGCGGATGGCCTCTCGTCGCCGAGATCGTGAGCGGCGCGCGCTTCGGACGCAACCTCGTGCACGGCTACCGCGCCCTTGTCGCCGATCCCGAGTTGGGCGGCCGCGTCGAGCGCGTCGTCGTGTTCGGGCATCCGACGCTCGCGCGCGAGACGGCTGCGCTCCTGTCGCGCGACGACGTCGAGGTGCTGGCGGTGCGCGGACCGGGGGAGCCTCTCAACCTCAATGGCGCAACGGTCGCGATCGACGAGGTCGCGGTCGCGAGCGGAGAGACGGATCGCGAGTGGCTCGGTGCGTGGATGCGCGCGTCGCGCGCGGCATCCGTCGATCTCTCTCCTCCCGCTCCGGATGCCGCCGGTCTCGCGTCGACCGTGCCGAGCGAGCGGCTCGGGGCGATCTCGTCGGAGCTCGAGGTGCTGCGCGCCCCCGTCGACCGGGCCGCACTCGTCGACGCGGTGTGGCGTGCGACGTGGCCGCACGACCGGCTCGTGTTCGGGTCGTCGCGGCTCGTGCGCGTGGCCGATGCGATGCTCGGCGGCAAGCGCGTGCCCGTGCACTCGAACCGCGGGCTCGCGGGCATCGACGGCACCGTCGCGACCGCGGTCGGCATCGCGATCGCGAGTCAGGCGGGCGGGCGCCCGGGCGTCACGCGCGTGCTGCTCGGCGACCTCGCGGCGCTGCATGACGTCGGCGCGCTGCTGCTGCCGCCGCACGAGGACGAGCCGCGCATCCAGATGATCGTCGGCAACGACGGCGGCGGCACGATCTTCGACGGGCTCGAGGTCGCGGCGGTCGCGGGCGACGAGGCGATGGACCGCGTGCTCTACACGCCGCACGGCGTGCGCCTCGAGCATCTCGCGCTCGCGTACGGGTGGGAGTACCACCGCGTGACCACGCGGTCGGCGCTGGATCAGGTGCTCACATCGCCTGCGGGTGGTCGGCAGCTCATCGAGGTGCCGCTCGAGCGCTGACGTACGCCAGTATGAACCCATGAC
>Ga0182741_1001161_pt1 | contig 35876 bp, 27 predicted proteins | sample eDN5th37CBELigOP_FD_128874 | JGI IMG/M metagenome (GOLD analysis project Ga0182741, IMG submission 128874) | Enriched Organic Plus compost microbial communities from Emeryville, California, USA - eDNA 5th pass 37_C BE-Lig OP (version 2) (version 2) ... | reverse complement strand
GCTCGCCATCTCCGGCCACGGCGTAGTCCACGCCGAGGGTTTCGAAGAGCGAAGCCGGCGCCACGCCGAAAGCCGCGCCGCCCGCGATCACGTGCGCATCCGGCGCCGCCTCGCGCAGCGAGCGCAGGATCCCCGCCGCCTCCGGCGTGTAATGGCGCAGCGCGACGAGATCGCTGTTGTCTATGTTCCGCACCGAGAGGCCGATCACATCGGGACGGAAGGCGCGTGCCGCCCGGCGCGCCACCTCGTGCGGCCTTCGCGCAAAGCAGAGGTCGAGCAGCCGCACATCGTAGCCCGCGTCGTCCAGTGCGGCGGCTACGCACGCCACCCCGTTCGGCACCACGGGCATCGGCTGGCGCTCGCGATTGGTGTTCACCAGCAGCACCCGCGCCCGCGTGGAGCGAGCCGCCGCGCGTGGCATCGCGCGCGATGCCACGCGCGGCGCAGCGCGCGGCGGGGCGGAGGCGGCCGAGGCTGGCGATGGTGCCACTGGTTCAGTCATCGCGCATGAACTCCACGCCTCCCAGTGTGAGCGTGGAGAGGTGGACCTGATACGGGTAGGTCACCGTACCGCTGTCGGGCGGCTGGAAGGTGACGGTGAGCTTCGTGCCGGTGGCCTCCCAGAGCGCGCTGGCGATCACCGTATCGGAGAAGGCCGCCGCGACGTTGGTCGCGATCACCAGGCGCCGGGCGGTACTGTCATTCTCGAAGCGCCAGACGGTCTTGGAGCTGTGAAGATTGCCGCCGTCGTCGGAGAAGATCTCGTCGTGCGACCACTGCCCTATGAGGAGTACCGCGGCGCCGCTCCCCCCGCCTCGTCCCGAAGTGGTATCGGGACGCACTGGCGAATCGCCGTCCACGCACGCGAAGCTCGCGAGTACCATGGCAAGGACCAGTACGGTCCGAGGCAGCGCCGGCACTGCGTTCATTCGGGAGCGGATCGACGAAGTGTATGACGAAGTGTATAGGGCGTGGTTTCTCATCGTTGGGGTGCCTACCTCGCTGGGGTGTCCATCATCCGGACGCTCATCGTTCGAGAGCTCACCATTCGGGCCCCCACCGTACTGATGCGCATCGTTCGATCGCCCATCGTTGGCTTGCTCATCGTTCTCGTGCGGACCGTTATCCCGCGCATCATTCCCGCTCGCATCATCCAGGCGACACGAGCAGCGCGACGAGCAACGCGACCAGCGCGCCGGTCGCGCCGCTCAGAAGGTTGACTCCGTCGTTGTCGAGCCAGGTGATGCCTCCCGTCAGCTCGGTGTTGGTACCGCATGGGTGCAGCTCTCGTTCGGTGTTCTCGCCGCAGCGCGGGCAGCGGCGTCTGACCTGCCAGCGGGCGCCGAGCAGCGAGTCGGCCAACGCCCCCGCCACCCCACCGGCGAGTGCGGCAACACCCGCATTCTCCGGCCAGCCGACCAGTCGTGCGACGAGCGCGACCAGCACGGCCCCGGCCACGGCCGCCCCCAGACCGAGCGGAGTCACCGCGCCCGAGGTCCCGGGAGGGACGCGCATCCCGGAGGTGATCAGCCGTGGCGGCGTCCGCGAGAGTGTGCCGACCTCGCTGCTCCAGGTATCGGCCGTGGAAGCGGCGATAGCGCCGGCGCCCAGGGGAGCCCATCCGGCCCATGGGAGAAGGAGCGAAAGGAGTGCCGCGAGGGCGAAGATCCCTCCGTTGGCGAGCACTTGAACCGCATCGCGGGCGCCGCCTTTGGCCACCACGGCCTCCGTGAGCCGTGAGCGCACCGGCGCGCGTACCCGTGAGAGGATGCTGGACGTGACGAAGAAGAACACCAACAGGGCGGCCCAGCTCCAGCCGGCAGCCACGCAGACGGATCCCACCACCACCGCCGCCAGGCCTCCGTCGCGGGTGAGCGCGCGCGATCGCACGGCCGCCAGGGCGACCACGGCGGCGAGCAGGAGCCCGAGCGCGGCGCGCCCGATCACTCCGGCTCCCGTGCCGCCTCTTCGTCCATCAGCATGCGCATTATGTGCCGCCTCAGCTCGGGTGGCGCCTTCTCGATGCGCGCGCGTTGCTCCAGGAAGCGAAGGAACACCTCCTCGTGCCGGAAGCTCGGGTGGCACTTGCGGCAGATGGCGAGGTGTGCGCGGATGTGCTCCTCCACCAGGGGAGTCAGCTCCCCATCGAGAAACTCGTAGATCTTTTCAATCGCCTGTGCGCACGTCAGCGACGTCGCTGTCTCGTTTCGGGTCATGGCGAATGAGGGTTGGGAAGCATCTCAGTCCTGTACCATCCATCAACTCAAGGGACCAGCGCGCGTCAAGGTTCCATGGCGGGAAAACGATCCTTGAAGCGGCAGATGGGGATGATTAGCTTAGCGCGTCCCACCGATCGGGGATGCGGCCCTGCGTGGAGCGCTCCCCGCCCGCCGGCCGGATTCCCAGCCACGTACCCTCACACGAAGATGACGATCACAGTCGACGCTCTGCTCCCCCTCAGCTTTCTGGAGGCGGTGCGCAATGTCGACCTGCCCGATGACGATCTGGACGCCGAACTGGTGCCGGAGCTGCGCAACAAACGGTTGGGGCTGAGCGACACGGTCTACGCCCAGATCCGGCGCTACAGCGAGGCCGCCAGGCGGCACCAGCGCACGGTGCAGGAGGAGGCCACGGGGATCGCAAAGCTGATCGGGCGCCGGCCGGATGCGGAGGAGGTCTTTCGCGCTGCCGGCCGCTATCTGGCCGAGCAGGCCTACCACGGCATCCCAGGAACCTCGCGGAAGCTGATCGCCGTCCTCCCATCGTTCGTGGCGCGCCCGATGGCGCTCAGCCATACCGCGCGCATCGCGCGTCGCTACCTCAACGGCTCGGTACGGCGCTCGGGATCGTTCATCTCGCTCGAGGTTCCGCACTCGACCACGGTCGACAGCGCGCCCGGGCGGGCCGGCTGCGCGTACTACGCGGAGTTCCTCACCGAGCTCCTGCGTCTTCTCGGGACGAGCGTGAACGCCGCGGATCACGTACGCTGCGCCGCGCGCGGAGAGGGAAGCTGCGAGTGGCGCGCGGAGTGGAGCGCCATCGCTTCGTAGCACGAGTAACGCCACCGGCCATCCGCGGCGCCGCGCGTGAGAGATGCGCGCTCCATGCCCGCGCCGTAGATTCTCGAAGATGGCATGGGAGACTCCCACGCAGACCGTCCACGCTCACTCGACTCCGACGAATGCTCACTCCTTCCGCGCTCCCCAGGCTGCAGGCCGCTCTCGCCGACGCCGGCCTCGATGGCTGGCTCCTCTACGACTTTCAGAGCACCAATCCGGTAGCGGGAGGAATCCTCGGCCTGAAGGGGATGGTCACGCGGCGGATCTTCGCCTTCGTGCCGAGAGAGGGTGAGCCGGTGGCGATCACGCACAACATCGAGCAGGGACCCTGGCGCGACTGGCCAACGGAGTGGACGCGCGAGCGCTACAGCACCTGGCGCGCGCTCGAGGGTGCGCTCTCGAAGCTCGTGGCTGGGAAGCGGGTCGCCATGGAATATTCGCCTGGCGATGCGGTGCCGTACCTCGACCGCGTCCCGGCCGGCGTCCTCGAGATGGTCCGATCGGCAGGGGCGCAGGTGACATCGTCGGCGGATCTCGTCTCCCGCTTCTACGCGGTGTGGTCGGCCGAGCAGCTCGCGTCGCACCAGCGCGCTGCGGAGGTGGTCGCCGCAGTGGCGCGCGAGGCGATGGCGCTGGCCGGCACGCGCGCGAAGGACGGATCGCCCATGCGAGAGGATGAGCTGCAGTCGTGGATCTCGAATCACTTCACCAGCGCCGGCCTCGAGTTCGATCATCCGGCCATCGTCGGTGCCGGCGCCAACGCGGCCGACCCGCACTACTCGCCGTCGGCCAAGCGGCCGCGGAGTATCGAGCGTGGGGATACGCTGCTCATCGATCTCTGGGCGAAGGAGCCGAACGGAGTCTACGCCGACCAGACGTGGATGGGGGTGCTCGGTGAGCCGAGCGAGAAGGCTACCAGGGTGTGGGAGGCGGTGCGCGATGCACGTGATGCCGCGATCGCGCTGGTTCGCCGGAGCGTGGAAGGTGGGGAGCCGTTGCGCGGCGGCGACGTGGACGACGCGGCGCGAAAGGTCATCACCGAGCGCGGCTTCGGCCAATACTTCACCCACCGCACCGGTCACTCCATCGACCCCCGCCAGCTCCACGGTTCGGGCCCGCACATCGACAACTTCGAGACGCGGGAGGAGCGGCTCCTCATCCCGGGTGTCGGCTTCTCCATCGAGCCGGGGATCTACATCACCGGCGACATAGGAATGCGCACCGAGGTCAACGCCTACATAGGCGCCGACGAGGCGATCATCACCCCGCGCGACTACCAGCGCGACCTGCTGCTGGTCTGACGCGCGTGCCTTCGGACGAGGGCGGGGCGCGGGCGCGCGTGGTGGATCGCTCCGTTCGTCCCGCGCCGGAGGGCGGCGCCGCGCGCGATGGCGCCGCGCGCGGTGGCGCCGCGAGAGGGGATGGCGACGGCGGTACGGCCGGCTCGCTGCGCCGCGAGCTCGGCGTCTTCTCCGCGGCGATGCTCGTGGTGGGCGGGATCATCGGGAGCGGAATCTTCTTCACTCCCTCCGAGACGGCGCGCGCGCTCCCGACCGGCGGATGGGTACTCGCCGTCTGGGCACTGGGCGGCGTGGTGGCCTTCGCCGGCGCGCTCACGTACGCGGAGCTCGGTGCACTCATCCCGGAGGCAGGAGGAGCATACGTCTACATTCGCGAGGCGTTCGGCGGGCTGCCGGCGTTTCTCTACGGATGGATGTCGCTCCTTCTCATCGCTTCGGGCGCGCTTGCCGCGGTAGCGATGGGTTTCGCCGGCTATGTGGAGCACTTCGTGTCGATCGGCGCCGTGGGCGGCCGCATCGCGGTGGCCGCGCTCACCATCGCGCTCCTGTCGCTGATCAATTACTACGGCGTCAAGCCGGGCGCGATCGTGCAGAACATCATGACCGTGGCCAAGGTCGCCGCGCTCGGAGCGCTGATCGTGGCTGGCTTCGCCCTCTGGACGAGGCTGGGAAACCCGCCACCGGTGCCTGACCCGCCATCGCCTCGTGCATCGCTCATCGCCGGCCTCGGCGCCGCCTTCGTTCCGGTGCTCTTCACCATCGGCGGCTGGCAGCAGATGAACATGGTGGCCGGCGAGATCCGCGATCCCGGTCGCAACATCCCGCGCGCGCTGGCGGTCGGAATCGCGATAGTGGTGGTCTGCTACCTCGGAGCCAACGCGGCCTACCTGCGCGCGCTCGGCCGCGATGGGCTCGCTGCGTCGAACGCTGTGGCCGCCGATGCCGCCTCGCGTATGCTCGGACCCGCCGGTGCCACCTTCATAGCCGTGGCGGCGATGGTGTCGATCTTCGGGTTCGTGAACGTGACCATCCTCGCCAACTCGCGCATAGTGTTCGCGATGTCGCGCGACGATCTCTTCCTGGCCGCGGCCGGCCGGGTACACCCGCGCTACGGATCACCGCACATTGCGATCGCGGTGATGGCCGTCTGGTCGCTCGCGCTCCTCTTCCTTTCACGCGGCGACATAGGCGTGCTTCTCAGCGGCGTGGTGTTCGCCGACTGGATATTCTTCGGGCTCGGTGCGGCGAGCGTCTTCGTGTTGCGCCGCAGCATGCCCGACGCACCTCGTCCGTACAGAGTACCTGGCTATCCAGCGCTCCCGGCCTTCTTCGTGGCGGCCGCTGCCGCGGGGATAGCCAGCTCCTTCTACAAGTCGCTTCGCATGTCGCTGCTCGGCACCGTCATCCTCCTGGCGGGCGTCGCGGTCTACACCTGGCGCGCGCGGCGCGGGGCGGGTAGTGGCACCCCGGCCGACCAGGCCGCTCGGCCGGTGCGCTGAGCGAGCCGAGTGAGGTCGAGAGCCAGGTGAGTGAGTGAGCGAGGAGAGCAGCTCAGGGGCTTCCGCTGTCTCAGGATCTTCCGCAGCCTCCTAATGAGTCACTTCCCGTACCCCCGTAGCTCCCTGGTGGCGGCGCTGCTGTCCGTCATTGTTCTGTTGGCCTGTACCGCGTGCGGCCGGGACGACGATGCTCGCGACGCCGGCGGCGCCGGCACAGCCGACTCCGCGCTCGCGGAGAGTGAGACGCTCCCGCCCTACGAGGTGGTGGATGTCGCCGGCTCCGGTGCCATCGTGGGACGCGTGACGCTGGGGTCACCACCGCCCGGCGACACCACGTACACCGCCGGCGACAGCGCGGCCGCCTTCTGCGGCCCGAGCCGGCGCGTGCCGCTCGTGAACGGCCGCGGCGACTACGTGCGGGACGTCGTCATCTGGCTGGCGGATGCCCGGTCCGGGAAGCGTCTACCCATCGAACGCCGCTACGAGCTCACCAACAGCGATTGCATGCTCGAGCCGAGGGTGCAGGCGACGGTGGAAGGCGGGATGCTCAACGTGCGGAACGCCGACCGCTCGGCTCACCGCACGATCTTCCTGCGCGGCCGCGATACCGTGGCGTCCGTCCGCGAGACCGAGGCGGGGCAGGTGGTACCCACCGAGAAACCGCTGCTGCGGCACGGACTCGTGAGCGTGCACAGCGACCGCTACCCCTGGTCGCGCGCCTGGATCAGGGTCTTCGACCACCCGTACTTCGCTGTAACCAACAGAGACGGAATCTTCACGATCGACTCCGTTCCGCCCGGCAAATACGAGCTCGTGATGTGGGAGCCGCGGCTCGGCACGCGCGCGATGGAAGTTCACGTGGATTCCGCGAAGGATTCGCGGCTCGATCTCTCGTTCTGAGCGCGCCGGGGTTTTCGGGTTGACCCACCCTCTCACGACGGTCAACTTTCACCTGCTATCCCGCGCGACGCGCTCTACCGTTCTGTCGCGCGGGTTTTCCTCGATACCTGACTCGTAGTCTGGTGGATATCCTCTTCTGGATCGCCGTGATCTGCTGCGTGGTCGCGCAGATCGCGATCGCGCGCTCCACGCTCGGTGCGAGCGCCGGTCGTGTAGAGCCGCGTCCCGGAGTTCCTCGTCCACGGCGCTCCATCGAGATCGCCTGGACGGTCCTTCCCGCGGTGGGACTGGCGTTGGTGCTCTTCATGACCTGGCGCGCCATCCATACGCCCGCGGTCTCCGACGAGTCGCCTTTCGCCATCGAGCGCGTCTCCTCCAATCGATAGATCGTGAATTCGCTCCGGCGTCTCTCCCATGTAACGCTCTGCATCGCGCTCGCCCATCTGGTGTTCGGCGCGATCGTGCGTATCAGCGGGTCGGGGATGGGGTGCGGCGACCACTGGCCCAAGTGTTACGGGCACTGGTTCCCCCCGTTCGACCAACCAACGCTCATCATCGAGTGGACCCACCGCCTCCTGGCGGCTCTGCTCATCACCGCCGTGGTGGCGCTCGCGGCCACCGCGTTCGCCCGACGGGGGCTCCCCGGGGTGGGCGGACGGCGCGGCGTGCTGCGTGCCGCGTTGCTCGCGGCGGTGACGGTAGTGGTCACCGCGCTCTTCGGCGCGGTGACCGTCTGGCTCGGCAACGTGTGGTGGGCCACGCTCGTACACTGGCTCCTCGCGGCCACGCTGCTCGCGGCGCTCGCGGTGGCGGTGATTCGGGCGGGCGGCCTCGGTGGCGCCAGGGTCCTCCTGGAAAAGGGCTCCTCGCGCGCCGCGCGGGGTGCCATGGTGGCAGCCGGCCTCGCGCTCGTGGTACTCCTCTTTGGAGGGATGACCGCGAAGTACCCGGGTGCTTCGGGAGCATGTCCGTCGTTCCCACTCTGCGGCGTAGCGCTTTCGCATCCGGCGCAGCACGTGCAGATGACCCATCGGGTTCTGGCCTTCCTCCTGTTCTTTCACGTACTGGGATTGATGATCTCGTTCGGCAGACGGCGCGAGGCGCCGGTAGTGGTGACTGCCGCTCGCGTCGCCTTCGGCTTCGTATTCCTTCAGATACTCGTGGCCGGCGCGATGATCGGCATGCGCATGCCACCCGAGCTGCGCTCGCTGCACCAGGCGGTGGGGGTGGGGATCTGGCTGAGCCTCTTCTCGCTCGCCTATCTGGCGCGCATGGCGGCGCGTGAGCCGGGCGAGCGGCCGGCGCCGCTCGTGGATGCTTCGCCGTCCGGAGCGCGGCCTTCGCGCTCGGTCGGGAATGGGGAAGTGCCGGTGGTGGCTACCCGCGGGGTGCGCGGGGTGCAGCCATGATGGGCGCGGCGGTAACCGAGGCACGCAACGACTCGCTGATGCATGACCTGGTCATGCTCACCAAGCCGCGGATCATCTCGCTCCTCCTGGTGACGACCGTGGCTCCGATGTTCGTGGCCGGGCATCCCAGCCTCATGCTGGTGCTGCTCGTCACGGTCGGCGGCTACCTGATGGCGGGCGGTGCCAACGCGGTGAACATGTACATCGACCGCGACATAGACGATCGGATGGCGCGCACGCGCCTCCGTCCGATCCCGAGCGGCCGGATGGATCCGCGCGCGGTGCTCGCCTTCGGCGTGATGCTCGCCACCGCGGCCACGGCGCTCTTCGCCTTCACGGTGAACGTGCTGACGGCGGTGCTGGCGCTCGCCGGCTTCTACTTCTACGTCTTCATCTACACGCGCTGGCTCAAGCGCCGCACGCCGCACAACATAGTTATTGGCGGCGCCGCGGGCGCATTTCCGCCGCTCGTGGGGTGGGCCGCGGTGACGGGACGGATCGACCTCACGGCGATCTACCTCTTCCTCATCATTTTCTACTGGACGCCGCCGCACTTCTGGGCGCTCGCGCTCCTCAAGCAGCACGACTACGGTCGCGCGGGCGTGCCGATGGCGCCGCTCATCTGGGGCGAGCGCGAGACGAAGTGGCAGATGCTCTGGTACACGATGATCCTCGTCCCGCTCACGCTCCTTCCAGTGGCGTTCGGCGCGTTCGGGCTCATCTACTTCGTGTCGGCCCTGGTGCTCGGCTGCCTCCTCTTCGCGGGGATCCTCGAGATCATGCGCCGCGCGCAGTGGACGGCGAGCGCGTGGAAGCTGTACAAGTTCTCGCTCCTCTACCTCGCGCTCCTCTTCCTCGCCATGGCGATCGACCGGGGCGTGGCCCACTGATGGCATCCGGCGACGGCCATTCGAACGCGGAGCGGAGCGCGGCCGGCCCGAGCGCTGCCGCCGCGGTGCCCGCGGAGCTGGGAGTGCTCATCTCGGCGGGCGGTGGGGAGCCCGATCGCCTGCTTCTTCTCGCCCGTCCGTCGAACGCGCGAGTGCACGTTCGCGAGTGGTCCGCACACAACTGGTCGAGCGCGCCCGATGAGCGGGAGCTCTCGGTGGCTGATGCGCTCGCGATCTTTCAGGGCGCGTACGACGCGCGACGCCGCATGAGCGTCTCGCTCAAGGGAATCCAGGCATGGCTCGCAGGCCGTCCGGCGTAGGCGGTGCCCGCGGCGGCCGGGGGGTGGATGGGAGAGCAGGGGAGGGAGCCGTAGCCGCGAGCGGTGACGGACGCGCGAAGGGAATCCCTTCGCCCACGGCACTGCGCCCGCTTCTGGCGCGGATGCGGCCGTACACCGGGACTCTGCTCATCGGCGGGAGCGCGCTCCTTCTCAGTGGCGCCATCACGCTCGCCTTCCCGCAGGTGGTGCGCTACCTGCTCGATGCGGCGTTCATCGAGGCGAGCGCCAGCACGCTGAACCGGATAGCGCTCTTCCTCCTGGCGCTCTTCGCCGTGCAGGGGGTGCTCAACTACGTGCAGGTGAAGCTGCTCACGTCGGTGGCGGAGAAGGTGATCGCCCGGCTGCGCGAGGACCTCTTCTCGCACCTGGTACGCCTCTCCCCCGGCTTCTTCACCGAGCGGCGGTCGGGAGAGCTCACCAGCCGGCTGGCCACCGACGTCACCCTGCTGCAGTCGGTGATGAGCTACCAGATGACGGAGCTCTCGCGCCAGATCCTCTTCCTGATCGGCGGGATCGTGCTCCTGACGCTCACGCACTGGAAGCTCACCGTGACCACGCTCGCCGTGGTGCCGGTGGTGGTGGGCGCGGCCTGGGCTTTCGGCCGCTCGCTGCGACGCGCCAGCACCGGCGTGCAGGACAGGATCGCCGATGCGATGGGCACGGCCGACGAGGCGTTCAGCCAGATCCGCACCGTGCAGAGCTTCACGCGAGAAGCCGAGGAGTCGAGGCGCTACGGCGATCAGCTCCGCGACGTGGTGGTTGCGGCCATCCGGCGCGCGGGGATTCGCGGGATGTTCTTCGGCGTGATCACCTTCTGCGCCTTCGGAGGCGTGGTGGCGGTTCTCTGGCAGGGCGGCCGGCTCGTGCTCGCCGGCGACCTCACGCCCGGAGCGCTGGTGGCCTTCCTGCTGTACGCGATCTTCGTGGCTGCCGCCGTGGGCTCGCTGGCGTCGCTCTTCGGGAGCTACCAGGAGGCGATAGGCGCGGCGCGCAGGGTGTTCGAGCTGATGGCGACGGAGCCCACCGTGGTGGACCCCGTGCGTCCCGTCCCCGTGGTGCGGCCAGTGCGCGGCGCCGTGGCCTTCGAGGGAGTGCGTTTCCGCTACTCGCCCGAGCTCCCCGACGTGCTGAACGACGTCACCTTCCGCATCGCTCCGGGCGAGGTGGTGGCGCTGGTCGGCGCGTCGGGTGCGGGGAAGACCACCATCGCGTCGCTCATCCCCAGGTTCTGGGATGTGGAGCACGGGCGGATCACCCTCGACGGGACCGACGTGCGCGAGATCTCGCTCTTCGATCTGCGGAGCGCGGTCGGGATGGTGCCGCAGGAGCCGGCGCTCTTCAGCGGAAGCGTGCGTGACAACGTGGCGTACGCGCGTCCCGACGCGAGCGATGCCGACGTCATCGCCGCCGCGCGCGCGGCGCACGCCATGGAGTTCATCGAGCGCCTCCCCGCGGGGCTCGCCACGCGGGTGGGCGAGCGCGGCGTGAAGCTCTCGGGGGGGCAGCGGCAGCGGATCGCGATCGCCCGCGTCTTCCTCAAAGACCCCGCGGTGGTCATACTCGACGAGGCCACCTCGAATCTGGACAGCGAGAGCGAGCGGCTGGTGGGCCAGGCTATGGAAGAGCTCTTCCGTGGACGCTCCACGCTGATCATCGCGCATCGTCTGAGTACGGTCCGCCGCGCCGACCGGGTGATAGTCCTGGAATACGGCCGGATCGTGGAAACCGGGACGCACGCGGAGTTGATGGCCGAGGGCGGGGTATACGCCAGGTTGTACAGGGCACAGTTCCCGGACGAGCCGGTAATCGAGATTCCGCGGGTGGTGGGAGCCGGCTGACCGTCCCGCACTCGCGCCTCGCGGTGCCGTGCCGTACCTTGCAATCCTCGCCGTCGTCGCCGTGATTTTGGGGAATCCATGCACTCCGACCGAACATGGATCCCCGCTTTCGCGGGGATGGCGTCCTCGCTGTCATCCCCGCGAAAGCGGGGATCCATCGTCCTCGCCTCGCGCCGCGCGAGCCCGTAGCTTCCCTGCCCATGCCAGATTCCAAGCTCCCCCGCCGGCTCGGCTTTCTCAGCACGACAGCCGTCCTCGTCGGTTCCACTATAGGATCCGGCATCTTCCGCTCGCCGGCCGGCATAGCCGACCGGCTCCCCGGCCCGCTCCCGCTCATGATCGCGTGGGTGGCGGGCGGCCTCTTCGCGCTCTGCGGCGCGCTCTCGCTCGCGGAGGTCGCGGGCGCCTTCCCGCACACGGGCGGCCTCTTCGTCTACCTGCGCGAGGGATGGGGGAGGCTCACGGCGTTCCTGTTCGGCTGGGCGGAGCTGGTGATCATCCGCGCCGCCGCGCTGGGGGCCATCGCCACCACGTTTGCCGAGTATCTCCTTCGCGTGCTCGGCTACGATCCCACCATCCCGCCGTACGACTGGTACGTGCACCTCGTGGCCGCGGTGGCGATCTTCGTGGTGGCGGTGTTCAACTACGTGGGGCTCCGCTGGGGATCGCTGGTGCAGAACATCACCACCGTCGGGAAGTACGGTGCGCTGCTCTTCATCATCATCCTCGCCTTCGCGATCGGCCTGCCACACACGGGTGGTCACTTCACGCCCGCGGTGCCCGAGGGGAGCTTCAGCATGACCGCCTTCGGCCTGGCGCTCGTGTCGGTGCTCTGGGCATACGACGGTTGGGAAGACGTCACCTTCGTGGGCGGCGAGGTGAAGAATCCGCGCCGCAACCTCCCCTGGGCGATCGTGGCGGGCACGCTGGCCGTGGTGGTGATCTACCTGCTGGCCAACCTCGCCTACCTTGCGGTGCTTCCCGTGGAGACCGTGCGCCACTCGCCGCTCGTGGCCGCAGCGGCCGCCGAGCGCATCATGGGTACGCCGGGCGTGATCTTCGTGGCGTCCACCGTGATGCTCTCCACCTTCGGGACGCTCAACGGCTCGGTGCTCACCTCGCCGCGCATCTTCTTCGCGATGGCGGACGAGGGGCTGTTCTTCCGGAAGGTGGCCTCGGTGCACCCGCGCTTCCAGACTCCGTACGTGGCCATCTGGCTGGCGGCGGCGCTGGGGATAGCATTCGTGCTGGTGCGCGACTTCGAGCAGCTCGCCGACGCGTTCGTCATAGCGATCGTCCCTTTCCTGGCGCTGAGCGTCGCCTCGCTCTTCGTGCTTCGCCGGCGGGCGGACTACGACCCTCCCTTCCGGGTGCCGCTCTACCCGGTGGTCCCGGCGCTCTTCGTGCTCGCCACCGCGTCACTATTGGTGAACGCGATCGTTGATCCCGGCACCCGCTGGTCGACCGTGGCGGTGCTCGGCGCCGTCCTCGTGGGGATCCCCGTGTACTACCTCACCGTGGGCCGCACGAAGGAGCTGCGCGGGTCGCCAACGAGGGCGCTCGACTCCGGGGAGTGAGGATTCGATCATCGCGCCGGGCCGTGAACTGCGACGCGGAGGACGCGGAGAAAGGCTTTAGGCAGAGAGGGACTCGATCCGCTTCAGAGATCCAGACAGGGATAGTCCCTCGTGATTTGGGGGAACTGCTCCCGCGCTTCAAGTTCTGCCCGCCGGGGTCGACCCGGGCAGAACCCGAGACGCGGGAGCAGTTCCCCCAAACTCATTTCACCCTACTTCGAGCCGATCTCCGAACGGCGAGCGGAGCTCCGTTCGTAGAGCAGTTCTCCGCGCCCTTTCAGTTCCCCTCCGCGTCCTCCGCGTCCGCAGTTCACGGCCCGGCGCGATGAACCAGCCCTAGAACACTTTCACATTGATGTACCGCTTCGGGTTCGCCTTCACGTCGGCCAGGAGCGAATCGAGCCGGGCGAGCGACTTGCGGAGCTCGTTGTAGACGCCGGGGTCGTTGAGGAGGCGTCCCATGGTTCCGTCGCCCGTCTCTACCTTCGCCATCACGTTGTCGAGGCGCGCGCTGGTGGACTGCAGGGAGCTGGTGAGCGCGGCGAGGTTCTCGGTGGCGACCTGCATGTTCTGCACGGTCGAATCCAGCGAGGCGCTGTCGAGGGCGTTCGCGGTGCGGCGCAGCGACGCGAGGGTGAGCGAGAGGCCCTTCGACTGCTCGGCGGCGACGCGGGTGAGCTCCTGCGCGAGCTCGTTGGTGGACGCGATGGTCTTCCGGAGATCGTCTATGCCGCCATTCTCCACCATCGATATGCGCACCGTCTGCACCACGTCCTCGAGCGCGCCGCTCATGGAGTCCACGCGGCCGAGGATCATGTCGATCGAGGGGGCAGCCTTCCCGGTGGGGATCGTGTCGCCCGGCGAGAGGAACGCGGACGGATGACAGTGCGCTTCGCCGCCCCCCGCTCGGGCCGCGCCCATCTCCGGCGTCACCTGCGCCGCCGGAGGGGGTGCGTCGCCGCAGGGGTGGAGCGCCACCGACTTGTCACCGAAGAACCCCTCGTTCTGCACCACGGCCGTGGCGCGCTCGGGGATCTTGCGATCCTTGTCTATGGATAGCGTGACATCGAGGTAGCCCGATGGATTCAGCTCCACCTTGTCGACGAAGCCGATCTGCACGCCGGCCAGGAGCACCTGCTGGCCCACCTTGAGGTTGTTTCCCCAGTCGAAGCGGGCGTACATCGGATACGACTTCGAGAGCCCGCGGCGGGCGAGCCAGAGCGTACCGAAGACTCCCACCAGGAGGGCAATCGTAACGAACACACCTACGATGACTTCGTCGCGTCGCTTCATGGGGCGAGTTTGGGAGCGAGGAAGAGCGCGGTCAGCGCGTCGAGCAAGAGGATGACGACCGAGGATATCACGACGGCCCGCGCGGTGGAGCGGCCCACGCCCTCGGCGCCCGTTTCGGTGATGTAGCCTTCGTACGAGCAGATCAGCGAGATCGACATGCCGAAGAGCGTGGCCTTGATCAGCGCGTAGTAGACCTGGAAGGGGATGAAGGTGAGCCGCAGCCCCGTGGTGTAGTCGATCGCCCGTACTTCGGTGGCCACCACCACGGTGATGCCGCCGGCCACTATCCCGATCGCGATGGCCATGATGGTGAGCAGCGGCATCATGGTGAGACCGGCGATCACGCGCGGCACCACGAGATACGCCACCGGGTCGTACGCCAATGTCTCCAGCGCGTCGATCTGTTCCGTGACGCGCATCGTTCCGATCTCGGCGGTCATCCGCGCGCCTACGCGTCCCGCCAGCACCAGCGCCGTGAGAAGCGGCGCGAGCTCGAGGATGATGCTCTGACGGGTGATCCACCCCACGATGGAGAACTGGATCCCGGGGAAGAGCTGGTAGGTGGTCTGGAACGCGGTGACCGCGCCTATGAAGGCGGCCACGATCCCCGCGAGCGGGAGCGAGTCCACGCCGATCTTCCGCATCTGCGTGATCGTGAGCGGCACGTAGGTGCGGACCTCGCCGAGCGCCCGGAAGATGTCCACCAGGAAGTAGACGCGCGAGCCGATCTGCGCGAAGAAGGCCGCCGTCCAGCGCCCGATCGGCCGGAAGAACGACATCGCGATGCGCTGGTGCACGGGGAAGTTCCCCGTTGGCCGGCGTCCGGGCTCCGGGTAGTAGGCTGCGCTCACTCGGGGCACCGCCTGGGGTCTGGCGCCGTCAAGTACGAACCCTGGCCAGGAGAATCAGCCCCAGGACGCCGAAGAGCGTGTTGGGAAGCCAGGCCGCTATGGTCGGCGGGATGACTCCTCCCCCGCCTATGGCCTTGGTGATCTGGATGAGCATCAGGAAGAGTACAGTGGTGGCCAGGCTGATGCCTATACCGTACGCGGCTCCGCCACGCTGCGTGCTGGTGGCCAGTGGCGCTCCGAAGATCGCGATGATCAGGCAGGTGATCGGGATGGCGATCTTGAGCGCCCGCTCCACCTTGAGCTCGTTCACGTCGCCGCCCGAGCGCTCGAGCGCCGCGATGAAGCGGGTCAGCTCCGAGTAGCGCATCTCCTCCGGGCTCCGCGGCACGAGGGTGAGATCGGCGGGCGCCTCATCGAAGTTGCGGTCGCGCAGCGAGTCGAAGTGGATCGCATAGGTCTGCGAGGAGTCGGGGATGATGTGCAGGTTCCCCTGCTTCAGGGTCCAGCGCGCGGTCGTGGTGTCCCACTCCGCGCTGCGTGCCGCCAGAAGATAAGTGGGATACTCCGGTCCGCTACCCTTTCGTTCGATGGCGAGCTGGTCGATCAGGTTCCGCTTGACGTTGAGCGAGGCCACCTGATACACGCGGCCGTGCGGCGCTTCGTAGGCGAAGTTGAAGCGGTCGTTCGCCGCTGCGTTGCTCCGCGCCTCGAGGATTTCGTTGCGCTTCGCGTTCGTGACCGGCACCACCTCGCCCAGCACCAGCGCGAACACGGTGACGATGGAAGCTCCAAAGAAGATCGGCGCGACGAGCCTGTAGAAGCTGATCCCCGAGGCCTTGGCCGCAGTGACCTCGGAGTGCCGCGTCAGCGCGCCGATCGAGAAGACGGTCGCGAAGAGCACTGCGGCGGGGAGCACCATGAACATCGAATCCGGGATCCAGTACAGGTAGCTCAGCGCTATCTGTCCGTTGGAGAGGTTCCGGTTCAGGTAGGTGTCGAGGTGGTCCACCAGGTCGATTATGATGACGAGGAGCGGAAACCCCAGCGCCATCGGCACGAAGATCTTCCAGAACTCCGAAAGAACGTAGCGGTCGAGTGGATGGAGCAGCCTCTTCACGCGGCGCTCCTTCTCCGGCGGTCCGCGTGCACGCCGACGCGGCGCGCGAGGCGCGCGAAGCCGTTGCGCACCGCCTCGATCATCTCGCTCGCATCACCGCCGCGCGCGGTGGCGCCCGAGCGCTGCACGCGCACGAGCAGGACGAGCCCGGCGGCCGTGAAGATCACGTTCGCCAGCCACATGGCGATGATGGGGTTCAGGATCAGCTTGTCGGCCAGCGTCTCTCCCGCGATGAGGCACACGTAGTAGAGCGCGAATGCCACCAGACTCGCGCCTATCACGAGCCCCACGCCGCCGCGCGGGAAGCGCAGCGCGATCGGCGCGCCGAAGAGCACGAACACCACGCACGCGGCCGCGAGCGCGAACTTCTTCTGGATCTCCACCTGGTAGCGGCTCATGGTGGAGCGCGCGTCGGTGATGCGCGAGCGGATCACGTTGATCTGCCCCACCGTGGCTTCCGGCGCCCGCACGCGCTCGAAGCGTTCGCTGCCCAGCTCCTCGGCCACCGGAGAGGGGGTGGCACCTCCGGCGCTCGGTGCACCCTGCACCTCCGCGGTCTGCGCACTGGCGGGCGCGCGCGGAGGCCGCCGCCTCTCTCCCTGCTGCGCCGGCGGCTCGGCCGCCTCCGCGGTCTTGACTCCGCCGAACACCCTGGAGATCAGCTCGCAGTAGATCGCCCCCGAGGTCTGCTCGTCCCGCAACGGCCGCACTCCCCGCTCGGGAGCGGCGTCACCCGCGGCCGCCGAGCGCACCGCTCCCACGAGCATCGCTTCGAGATCGTCGCGGGCCGACTGGAGCTGGCGGACGCCGCGCTGGTATTGCGCGTTCATCTCGCACATCGTCATCTCGCGCTCGGACTTGAAGCTGTCCTTGTCGGTCTTCTCGAACTCGTTGGCCACCCCGCGCACGCGTACCACGTCGGTGGTGAAGTAGAGCCGCTGCAGCGAGCCCGGGTTGTCGGGCGGTATCTCGATCACGTAGCCGTTGTGCAGCGTCATCTGCAGGGTGCTCTGGTCGGCCACGAGCCCCATCTGCCCGCTGTCGGCGTAGATCGTCTTGCGGTGTGCCGGGTCTTCGAAGTTGTAGATGAAGACCTCGCGCAGCTTGTTCGTTGCCGGATCGATGTGCCCGGTCTTTAGGAAGATCTTCCCGGGTATCACCTCGTTGATCACCTGCTCGCGCAGCGCGAACGTGGGCTTCTTGCGCGCTATGTCCATCTGCAGGGTGCGGAGCCGGTGGTTGGCGCGGGGTAGTAATTGATCGTTGAACAGGAGCATGAGGACCGCGAGCGCGAAGCCGCCCCACAGCACGGGGCGTACGAGCCGCACCACGCTCACCCCCGAGGCCCTGAGCGCCGTCACCTCGTTCTCCGACGCCAGCCGGCTGAAGGCGTACAGCACGGCCACCAGCACCGCCATCGGGAGGGTCATCGCGATGATGAACGGTATGGAGAGCAGGAAGAACTCCCCGATCACCCCCCACGACAGCCCCTTCCCGACGAGGTCGCCGAAGCGCTTTGCCACCTGGTTGAGGAGGAGGAGCGCCGTCAGCGCCGAAAGCGCGAAGATGAGCGGCCCGATGTGCTCGCGGAGGATGTAGCGGGTGAGAATCTTCACTCTGGTGGTCGCCGGTCTCGTCTACTCGTATATTCCGTGGTCGTGAAGCCCTTCCGGACGACGGGCGAGGTGCCATACTCACGCCGCCGGGCCTTTTCCGGCCGGAAGCTAGGTAATCTAAGCGGTTCCAGCCCTGCGCCGACCCCGTCGGCGGATGCATTTCTCGCTCGCCGCTCCCGTTCGGCATCTTACCCCTCGCGCCGGGATTGGGTGCTAATCTCCCCCGTCGTTGCCGCGAAAGAATTTCCACTGCCACCACGGGTGGCGCGAATCGGGTGGCCCGCAGGGCGCCGGAAATGTCATGCAACCGCGGTGCTCGCGCTCGCGCTGCTGGCCCTGCTCCCGGCATTGGCGCTCGCGCAGCGGATCCCGGCCGATACGGCCGGCGCCGCAGTCATCTCCGCCGCCCCGAGCGGCCCCGGAATCCGGGTACCCGCGCTGGGCGACACGCTGGCCCTTCCGCAGCCCGCTCCGCTCCTCCCGTTCGGCCGCCTCGCTCCACACCGCGCTCCGGGCGCGGAGGTCGCCGGCATCCGTGCCGCCGCGCTCGGCCAGGAGCTGGAGCGGCGGCGGGCCGCGCTCTGGCGCAATTCCATAAGCGCCGCTCCGCCTCTTGAAGAGGCGCCGGAGAAGAACAGCGTCGCCGAGATATTCGGCCAGTACGCGGACCTCGGGTTGCGCCTCGACTCCAGGATCGAGACGAAGCTCGCCCGTGACCGCAACGAGCGGTGCGTGGCCACCGACTTCCTCAGCCCAATCGAGAACTGCCACGGCGTGTTCCAGCCGCAGTTCGGCTTCCAGTTCGCCGTGCGCACAGCCGGCACCGTGGCCGACCGCGTGCACCTCGATGTGGACTACGATTCCCAGCGCGAGTTCGACGCATCCAACAACATCTCGGCGTACTACGAGGGGAAGCAGGGCGAGATCCTCCAGCGTGTGGAAGTCGGGAACGTCTCCTTCGCGCTCCCGCCATCGCGTTTCATCACGTCGGGGATCCCCAGCGGGAACTACGGGATTCAGGCCATCGGCCAGCTCGGCGCGATGCGCTTCCGCGCCATAGCGGCGCAGCAGAAGGGGAACGTCGTCACCGACCGCGTCTTCACGGTCGGCGAGCGCACGGTGCAACAGGTGGACCGCGAAATCGACGACTATCAGGTCGAGCGGCTCCGCTTCTTCTGGGTGATCGATCCAGCGAAGGCCTTCCCCGGTCTCTACCCGAACATCGACATCCTCGATCCGTCGCTCCCTTCGTTGGCCGCGCGGATTCCGCCCGGCCAGCGGCCGCTCCGCGTGCTGGTCTATCGCTATCGGAGTCCCACCGCGATGGGGAGCGCCGCGCGCGACATCAACGGTCCGTACGCCGCCACTCGCTTCGCGCGCAACACCAATCCGATCGGTCCGTACGAGGTGCTGCAGCAGGGAGTGGATTATTACATAGATCCCACCAACCTCTGGATCGCGCTCGTGAACCCGCTGCAGCGCGGCGAGCGGCTGGCGGTGTCGTACACGGTCACGGGGCCGGGCGGCGGCGAGATCGTGGATCCGAGCGTGGGGGGCACCATGCCCAGACAGCGCGGCACCGCCGGCCGTGACACCGTGAATCTCCTCTGGGACAACCAGGTGCTGCCGGGCGATCCCGCCTTCAACCGCGAGATCCGCTCGGTGTATCGCCTGGGCGGCGAGGAGGTGCAGCGCTCCACGGTGTCGCTCAGGATCGTGGTGGGGAGCAGCGGTGACCAGGAGAAGCCGGTGGGCGGTAGCGCCGAGACTTACCTGCAGCTCTTCGGCCTCTCGCAGCGCACCAACGCCTCCGCGTTCGACGCCGAGAACCGGCTCTGGCCACGGCGCACCGACCCCAACCAGGCGCTCACCACCGGCGGCGGACAGACGGGCCAGAGCACGCTGCTCATTCGCGACTACTTCGTCGTCTTCCCATCGCTCACGCCGTTCGCCGACTCCGGGCTCGCGAACCCTCCCAACCCGGTGAACGACTCGCTCTACCGCGTCACCGATGAAGACCTCGTTTCGCCGCGCCGTCCGCCCACGCAGTATCGCATCCGCGCTGAGTACTCCGCGGCCGGTGGCGGCGAGTCGGGCTCGCTGCTGCTCGGCTCGGTGCAGGTGCGTCCCAACTCCGAGCGCATCTTTCTGGGCGGGCGCCAGCTCGTGCGCGATGCGGATTACACCGTGGACTACGAGCTCGGGCGCGTGGAGTTCATACGCCCGGACACGCTCTTCGCGCAGCCGCGCCAGGTGAGCGTGCAGTACGAGGAGAACCCGCTCTTCACGCAGGCGCCCACATCCATCTTCGGGCTCGCGGCGGAGTTCCCGAGCGAACACGGGCAGTTCAACATCACCGCCCTCTCGCAGTCGCAGAAGACGCCCTTCAACAGGCCGCCACTCGGCTTCGAGCCGGCATCCACGCTGCTGGCCGGCGTGAGCGGCGACTTCACCTTCGACAGCAAGCTCCTCACGGGGCTGGTGAACAAGCTCCCCGCCGCGTCGCGCGCTGCGCCGTCCACGGTGAACGTGCAGGGCGAGTTCGCCACCAGCCGGCCGCGCCCCAACTCCGCCGGCGCGGCCTACGTGGAGACGTTCGAGGGCACCGGCGGGATCACCGTCGACCTGCAGGAGTCCTCGTGGCGCTACGGGAGCCAACCCGCGCTAGCCGGCGGCGCGCCCATGAACGTCGGCGGCGTGCCGTACGACTTCCCGCTCGACAGCGCCACCACGCTCGCATGGCAGAACATCGGGATGGTGCCCGATCCCGCGGTGCGCGGCGGCGTGGCGTTGAGGTTCTTCCCCGAGCAGATAGACTCGCAGTTCGTGTTCATCGGCGGCCAGTCCTTCCGCTCGCCGGAGACCCTCCTCTGGCTCTCGCTCTACCCGCGGAGCATCGGCGGCCTTCCCAGCTCCACCGGCCGCTACCAGTGGCTCACTCCGGCCGGGCCGAGCGGGCGAACCTGGCGCTCGCTCAGTCAGTCGCTCGATCCAACGGGGGTGGACCTCTCGCACGTGGAGCAGCTCGAATTCTGGGCGCTCATGGATACCAGCACCAGCATGCGTCCGAGGAACCCCACGCTCGTCTTCGACTTCGGTGAGGTGTCGGAGAACAGCGTGGCGTTCGCGCCCGAGAGCCTCGCCATTCTGTCGCCGGGGAGCGGCGGCGGCGTCGATTCCGTCTTCACTGGCAGGCAGCTCCAGGGCTTCGACCGCCTCGCGACCGAGCGCGACTCGCTCACGCGATCGTTCGACGTCGCACGAAACGACGTCGGGCTTCCGGGCGACGTGGCGCAGACGCTGGTGGTGAGGGATGCGGCCGCCGGAACCACCGCGACCCACTTCCGCGTTCCCGTCTGCCGCCGCGGCCCGGTGCCGGTGCTGCCGCTCGGCGACGCGACGGCCAACTGCACGGTGGGGAACCGCCGGCTGGACGAAGAAGACCTCGATCGCGACGGCTTCCTCAACATCCCGAGCGATGCGCGCAACAGCGAGCAGCTCCTCCGCTACGTGGTGGATCTGGGCGATCGCGCATCCTACGCGCAGGTCGGACGCTGCTACCATTCACTCACCGATACCACATCGGGCGGCGGCCCGCGGCCGGTCTGCTGGGTGCAGTTCCGCGTCCCGTTCAGCGCGCCCACCGCTCAGCTCAACAACCCGATAGCGCGCCGGATCAAGTCCGTGCGGCTCACCGTGGTTTCCGGGCAGCACACCTCGACCGGCGAGAGCGACTTCACGCGCTTCGCGATCGCGCGACTCAGGCTCACCGGCTCGCCGTGGACCAAGCGTACCGACCGTGCGATCGCCGGCATCGGCGGCGGCAGCGCGGCGGGCGGTACGCCCGCGCCGGGTACGGGAACCGTGATCGCGACCACCATAGGTACGCAGGACCGCGGTGCGCGCGGCGGCGATGCTCCGCCGTACGAATCGCCGCCCGGAGTCACCGACGAGCCGGACAGCAAGGGGAGCGAGTTCTCGCCAGGCACCGTGCAGGTGAACGAGAGCTCTCTCCGCCTCATCGCCGTGAACGTGCCGGTGATGCGCCGCGCGGAGGCATTCTTCAGGTTCCCCGAGGGGGAGAAGAACTTCATGGGCTACCGCGAGCTCCGCGTCTGGGCGCGCGGCGCGAGCAAGGGGTGGGGCGAGCTCGGCGATCTTCAATTCTACATCAAGGTCGGCAGCGACGCCGACAACTTCTACTTCTATCGCACCCCGGTGAACCAGGGCCCATCGCGCGATGCGTGGCTCCCCGAGGTCCGCGTGGACCTGCGCCGCTTCTTCGATCTGCGTGCGCGCCTCGAGAACGCCTTCCTGGCCGGCGGCGACACGCTGCTCTCGTGCCACGGGCTCGACTCCGCGCTCGTGGTGCGGTCGGAGCTGGCACAGAGTACCGGAACCCGCCGCTACGCGGCGTGCGACGAAGGCTACATCGTCTACACCAGCAACCCCGCGATCAACCCGCCCAACCTCGCTGCGGCGCAGGAGCTGGCGGTGGGGATCCTGCGCGTGAGCGACGAGGGGCTCGGCAACGGCGGTGCCATATCGCCTTCCGACAGCCTTGAGCTCTGGGTGGATGACATCCGTCTCACCGGCGTGGTCGACGAGCCGGGCTACGCGGGGCAACTCGGTGTGAACGTGGCGGCGGGCGACGTGGGATCGCTGCGCGTGAGCGTGAGCCGGCGCGACCAGAATTTCCGGCAACTCGCGGAGCAGCCCACTTTCATGACCGACAACCAGTTCAACCTCGCGTCGTCGGTGCGGCTCGACAAGTTTCTCCCGCGCTCGCTCGGGCTCGTGCTCCCGTTCACGGTGAGCCACAGCCAGAGCGATGGCGAGCCACTCTTCTTCTCGCGCTCCGATCTGATGGCGCCCGACATCCCGGGGGCACGCACGCCGCGCGCGTCGGCTACATCGTACACGCTCGCCATGCGCAGGGCGGAGCCGCTCGAGGGATCGGTGTTCGCCCCCATCGTGAACAACCTCGCACTCACCGGGAGCTACATCACCTCATCATCGCGGAGCGAGTTCGACACCGGAAAGAGCTCCGCCGTCACCGGCGAGCTGGATTACAACCTCGCGCCGCGCGCTCGAGAGTCGGCGATGCCGGGGTGGCTGCGCGGGGCCATCGAGGCTCTGCCAGGCTGGCTGCGCGGTACCGAGCTCCTGAAATCGCTGCACGACGCGACCATCCGCTGGAATCCGACACTCCTCCGCTTCACGAGCTCCTATGCGAAGAGCGAGAACCGCCGGCGGTCGTTCGCGCTTCCGGTCACGCTCGCGGATGACAGCGCGCACGAAGTGCTCGGCCTGGAAGACGTGTGGCGCAACACCGCGGCGCTCGAGCTCCGTCCTTTCCAGACCATGAGTGCGCGCGTGAGCGTATCCACCCTGCGCGACCTGCGCGACTACGGCGACAGCACCGGCGTCGCGGTGCTAGCCGGTGCGGAGCGGGAGCGCTTCCTGGGACTGGACATGGGGATGGAGCGCGAGCGGCAACTGTCGACGGCCATCAGCATCGCGCCGCCCCTGGCGCCCTGGGTCAGGCCGCGCATCGACTTCACCGCGAACTTCTCGCTCCTGCGCGACCCCAACGCTCGCAACCTCGTCCGCGGTGTGGGAGCGGGCCTGCCTGGCGTGGATGGCGGCGGAGTCGGGGAGGGAGGCGAAGATGGATCCGTGGGGGAGGGAGCCGGCGCGGATTTCCGGCTGCCGCGCCGCTTCTCGAACGGTCAGGGGCTCGCGGTCACCGCCACGGTGGACATCCCGCGCGTGATCGATCTCTACACGGGCGACTCGAGCGCGCTGCGGCCGCTCGCCAAGGTGCTCTCGCCCGTGGACGTCCAGTGGCGCCGGGACCTCCGCTCCGCCTTCGACGGCGTCGGCTTCGACCCATCGCTCGGCTACCAGCTCGCGTTGGGGAGCGACGACGCCTTTCGCGAGTCGGAGGGCGTGCTCGCCACCAGTGCCGGCGTGTCGCACAACCTCGTGCTCTCGCACTCGCTCTTCCTGCCGCTCGGCTTCGTCGTGACCGACCGCTACAGTCGGGTGCGCAGCACCTCGTGGTCGCGCGTCGTGGAAGTGCAGACGGTGCTCGAAGCCGAGCAGGAGATCTTCCCCGACGTGAGCGTCCGGTGGAACTACAACGCGCCGCAGTCGCTGCGCGACCTGTTCACGAACGTCGGCGCGCAGGTGGGCGCGCGCGTGACCAGGGCCAAGTCCTTCCAGCCCATCACCGGAGGCGCATCCGACATCTTCGGCGAGGGGATCCGCGTGGAGCAGGAGCTGAAGCAGTATCCGCTCAACGGGTCGGTCGTGTGGTCGATACTCGGCGGGCTGTCCACGAGCGCGGGGTGGACGCGTGCCGACCGCCGCGAGCTGCGCAGCGGTGGCCTGATCGTGGGCAACCAGAACGACCTCACGGCCGACATCGCGAAGTCGTTTCCCCTGCCGCGCTCGTGGGATCTGCGCAGCAACCTGCTGCGGACGCGCGTCGGCTATCAGAGCAGCCACACGCAGTCCTTCTTCGTTCAGGAAGACGCCCGCCGGCGCGTGACCGACAACGGCCGCTGGGCGCTGATGCTCAACGCCGACTCGGACGTCTCCGAGACGCTCTCACTGAGCCTCCTCCTGATGCGCGTCCTCACCTACGACAACGCCTACGACCGCCGATTCTCCCAGACCGTCTTCTCGGTGGTCTTCCACCTGAACTACGCCGTGGGAGAGATGCCGTGAGGAAGGGGAGGGACCTGACCGTCTACCCCTTCCCCTACCTCCCCGCGCTCACCAGCGACAGAGCCACATCGCCCACCACCTGCAGACTCGCGGCGGAAACCTTGTCGAAGGTATCCTCGGGAGTGTGGTGATACGGGTAGTCGATGTCGACGACATCGATAACGTGGAGACCGGCGTTCAGAAGCGGGATGTGGTCGTCGATGACGAACTGGCCTGGCTGAGGGATGAAGTACTTGGAGTAGCCGAGGTCATCGTCGGCTTTGCGCCACACCAGGCTCACGACTTCGGGAGCGCCGCGGAGGGAGTTGCCTTCCTGGAAGATCTGCAGGTCGCGGTCGCCGATCATGTCCCAGAGGATCCCGTACAGCGGCATGTAGCCTTCTTCGGGAAGGTTCCGGGCGAAGTAGCGTGAGCCGATGAGGACATCCTTCGCGGAGTCGAGGTTGGCGTCCTTCGGAAACTCGCCGTAGTCCTCGCCGTCCACGAAGAGAAGGTCGAGCCCAACATCGGGCGGGGTGTTCCGGAGCGCGTCGCCGAGGGCGATGAAGAGCGCGACTCCCGACGCGCCGTCGTTGGCCCCGGGCACGGGGAGCGCGCGCTGCGCCGAATCCCTGGCGCCGTCGGAGATCGGCCGCGTATCCCAGTGCGTGACGTAGAGCACCCGCTCGGTGGCGCGCGGCCTGTAGCGCGCGAGGATGTTGCGCATGGGGAGCGTGTCGCCGCTCATGGTGACGTGCGTCCACGTCTGCTCGATGACGGTGTCCGCCCGCTCGCGCATCTGCGCCACGATCCAGTCGCCCGTACGCCTGTGCGCTTCGGAGCCGGGGATGCGCGGGCCGAAGTCGAGCTGCGTCTTCACGTAGCCGAGCGCGGTCTCTCCGCTGAAGCGAGTCCGCGGTCCCTTCTCCCGTCCGCATGCAGCCAGTGCCACGATCATAAGAAGGGCTCCGAGTCGTTTCACGTTCCGTGCTCCGGGTGTGTGGTCAATGGGAATCTGGAAAGTATGCAGCGGTCGGTTGTGCTGGTAGCGCGGACGACTCATCTCGCGGCGAGGTCCAGCCTTCTTCCAACCGCGCCGGACGCCACCGGCGCACGGACGCGCTGCAGCTACTTCGGCTTTCCCCCGCCACTGGCGCTGTGCACGATCCGTGTCCACAGGGCGATCACGCCGCATGCCCCGAGAGCTCCACCGAATTTGGGCGGGATGGTCGCGCCATCCGGATAGACCTCCATGTACTCGACGTCGGTGGGCCGGAAGTCATCCAGTTTGCCTGCGTATGGGGCGCCGTCCACGAAATACCGGATCGAGCAACCGCTCATGAGGCTGTTGTGGACGTTCCGGCGTACGGTTACATCGCCGGCGGAGCTCACGTAGACCGCGGGCGTCATTCGCAGGACTTCGCTGAGTCTCAGCGTCGCGAGCGAGTCGATCTCGCCATGGTCGAAGAAGTAGCCGCCGCCTATCCGCCTCCGGCGCTCCAGGAATCCAGTCGGGTCGGCGTTGGCGGATCGCCCAACCACCTGCACCGAGTCGACGGTCACGGCGCGCTCGGCGAGCGTCACATCCACACGGGCCGCCTCTCCGCGGTGCAGCTCCACGGCCTGGCGGAGCGGCGCGAAGCCTACTCTCCCGAACTCCGCCGTCTGCCGGCGTCTGCCAGGGCAGCACCACTTCCGCGTTCATGAGCGGCCTGGCCGTGGCCGCATCTCGTACCACGCCGGTGACGAGGGCATGCTTCTCGTCGCGAGGTGGCGCGGGACAGAGGGTGGCCAGGAGCGCCGGCACCGACGGCACGGCAAGGTTTGCCGTGGTCGTCGTCCCCGCGCGCAGCTCCACGCTCGCGTAGGGGGCGGCAATCCCCAGCGAATCGAGCGTGGGTGCGTCGAAGGCGAGCGTGTAGCTCCCCGGCGGCAACGAGTCGAAGCGATAGCGCCCGTTGATGTCGGTGGTGGCGGAGTAGATGGTGCCCGCCAGGAAGACCGCCACGCCGCCGGCCGTCACGCCTTGGATGCTGTCGTACACGGCGCCGGTGAGCGATGCCACGCGGCTCCGCGAGAGCGGGCCGCCCGCTGCCGAACGCAGCTCCGCCACCTCGGCGCCCGCTTCCCGAATCGCGACCAACCTCCGCTGCGCCCCCTTCAGGATCTCCTCCGTTTGTCTGATGATGCGGGAGGACAGGATCGGCATCCGGATCACCCACCGCTTGACGATGGTTGCTCCATTGGAGAGGCGCTCGAAGTCGATTCGGCCACCGAGGCGCTCGTCCAGATTTCGGGGCCCATCCTGCGTGTAGTGGAAATCGAGATGGCGAAGCTCCGACGTCGCGCGATCCAACCAGATCACGCCTTCGATGCCCAGCTTGCTCCCCAGCTTTGCCGGACTGAAAGCCAACCCGACGAGCGTCGAGTCACTCTCGCTGCTTGCCTCGAGCCGGAAGCAGTGACGATCCGAGAAATCTTCGGAGAGGAGTGCGTCGGCATCGGGTGCGAAATACACGGTGCTGTCGCCCTCGGCGCGCGAATATCCGTGCACGGCGAGGCTCTCTGGCGGTGCGCTCTGGAACGGATTCGCGTTCTGCTCGTCGAGCGTCCAGCTTCGCTCGCTGGTCGTCTTCCCGTCCAGACGCACTGTTCTCTCGAAGCGGACGATCTTCGTGCGTACCAGCCGCTGCTCCTCGGCGAGCGCGGTGGCATCGAGGCCCGCGCGCGCCGCCTGCCATGCCGTGGCTACGGCGAGCCCTTCGTCGGGCCGGATAACGCATCCCTCTTCGCCCCGGGTCACCACGGTGGGCAACGAAACGGGCACCGGCTCCATCGCGAGGGGTCCCTCGATCATCTGCCCAGCGCCGATCGTCATCGGCGCGCTCTCCGCGGGATGAAACCCCAGGCGAACCGCTCGCAGCGTGTAGCGACCCGCTCCCGGCGCGGTGATGACGAATCCTCCAGAGGCGTCGGAGAACATCCCTCCGACTCGTGCGCCGCTCGAATCCAGAAGCGAAATTGCCGCTCCCTCGATGGCCTGTCCTCCCGCGCCCGATGTCACCACGCCCCTCACTACCTGCGCGTGCGCGGGAGATGCGAGCGCCATCCCCAGGAGCAGCATCGTCGTCGCGGCAACGTTGCGAATCACGCTGGGACCTCCCAATCGGTATCGGGTCCTGTGGTGTTCGATGTTTGCCTTCTTCGTCGGTCGGCCGGCGAGTACGGGCTCGTCAGCGATTTCCGATTTTGCACTGATAGGGCCTCTGATGCAAATGGCACCGCCGGCGGAGGGCGGAGAGGTGAGATCGCCGCGCCTCGACGGCGATGGGGCTGGCTCGGATCGTCCAGCCGGCGCGGGCGGAGGTCCGTGGGGAAGCGGGTACGATGCGCTCACCAGCTACCGTCCGAACTTCGCGCAATGATCCGCCCCGCCGCGATGACTTCCGGTGATGCCCCCGGCCCCGGACTTCGTACATTGGCGCCCATGCCAACACCAGCCGAACGGAAAGCGCTCTTCTTCCTCTCGGGCCTCATGCTTCTCGGCAGCGGCGTTCGCGCCACGAGCGCATTGAGTGGGGCGGATAGAGGCCCGGCCGTAGCCGCGGGGCAGCCGGCGCTCGAGCGACAGATCGCGGCGGTGGATACCGCGCGCGCCAGGAGCTCGTCGAAGAAGTCGAGCTCGGGGAAGAAAAAGAAGAAAAGCCCTTCCGGCTCCACCGCCGGCGGAACCGCTGCTGCCGGCTCTCTGCTCTCCGGCCGCATGGCGGTCAGCGAGTCCGGTGGCGACCGGGCGACGACCGTCTACTACACGTCCACCAGGCCGGGGAAGGTGGACGTGGATGTGGCCGATGCGGCGGCGCTGGAGGGGCTTCCGAGGGTGGGGCCGGTCATGGCGAGGCGTATAGTGGCCGACCGCGATTCGCTCGGCCCATTCGGTTCGCTGGAGGAGCTCCAGCGGGTCAAGGGCGTGGGGCCGGCACTCGCCAGTGCCATCTCGCCTTACGTGACGTTTTCGCTCCGCCCGCGTCCATCCCGTGTGAAAGAACCGGCCGGCCGGCCGGGTCCCAAGAGGGCGCGGCGGCGCCCGCCATCTCACCTGTAGACCGCTCCAAGTCGGTACCACCCCATTCCCGGCGAACATGGCCGCACCAGTAGCTGCATCCTCCGGTGAGCGACTCGGCGAGCTCCTCATACGCGAGGGGCTGATTACGAGGGAAGCTCTCGAGCAGGCTCTGCAGGAGCAGAAAAACACGGGGATGCGGGTTGGTTACAACCTGGTGAAGATGGGCTTCATAAACGAAGTCGAGCTCACCAGGATGCTGGCGCGGCAGTTCCGTATGCCCGCCGTCGACCTCAGCAACTTCGAGGTCGATACCAGGATCGCCAAGCTGATCCCCCCCGACCTCGCGCAGCGCCACCTCCTCCTCCCGCTCAAGCGCGAGGGGCGCACGCTCACGGTCGCGATGGCCGATCCGTCGAATCTGGTGGTCATCGACGATCTCAAGTTCATCACCCGCTACGACATTTTCCCGGTCATAGCGGGCGAGTACACGCTCCGCCACGCGATCGAGAAGCACTACGGCGAGCCGCCCGACGCCGCGCTCCAGAGCATCCTCGAGGACATCGACGACGACGACAACATCGAAGTCGTCGAGGAGAAGGACGAGGAGATCAGCGCGGCCACGCTCGCCGCCGCGATCGACGACGCGCCGGTCGTGAAGCTCATCAACGGGATCCTGACCGATGCCGTTCGCCGCGGCGCGTCGGACATCCACTTCGAGTGCTTCGAGAACGAGATGCGGGTGCGCTACCGCATCGACGGCGCGCTGATGGAGATCATGAAGCCGCCGATGAAGCTGAAGGCGGCCCTCGTCTCCCGCTTCAAGATCATGGCGAACCTCAACATCGCCGAGCGCCGCGTGCCACAGGACGGCCGCATCAAGCTGAAGATCGGGAAGAAGGTGATCGACTACCGCGTCTCCACCCTTCCCACGCTCTTCGGCGAGAAGATCGTGCTGCGAATCCTCGACAAGGGGAATCTGACGCTCGACCTCGAGAAGTTCGGCATCGAGCCGCGCGCCGAGCAGGATCTGATGGAGGCGGTGACCAATCCGTATGGAATGGTGCTCGTGACGGGGCCGACGGGCTCGGGAAAGACGACCACGCTCTACTCCGCGCTCTCCAAGATCAACAACGTGGACGTGAACATCATGACCGCGGAGGATCCCGTGGAGTACAATCTCTTCGGGATCAACCAGGTTCTCGTCCGCAACGAGATCGGCCTCACCTTCGCCGCGGCGCTGAAGGCGTTCCTGCGGCAGGACCCGAACATCATCATGATCGGCGAGATCCGCGACCTCGAGACCGGTGGCATCGCCATCAAGGCGGCGCTCACCGGCCACCTGGTGATGAGCACGCTGCACACCAACTCCGCGGCGGAGACGGTCACGCGTCTCCTCGACATGGGGCTGGAGCCGTTCAACGTCGCCTCCGCCGTTAACCTGGTGCTGGCGCAGCGGCTCGTCCGTCGCATCTGCGGCACCTGCATCCAGCGCGTGGAGTGGACCGACGAGTACTACCGGGCCGCGAAGCTGAAGCCCGACCTGACCCTGGGCGAGCTGCACTACACCGAGGAAGCGATCCAGAACATGAAGAGGGGCGCCACCAAGCTCGCCGCCCCGATCGTGCAGGACTTCGACCTGAACACGAGGGTGAGCGAGATCCCCCTCTTCCGCGGTCGCGGCTGCGACGCGTGCAACGGCAACGGGCTGAAAGGCCGCCAGGGCCTCTACGAAGTGATGGCCATGACCAGCCGGCTCCGGAAGCTGATTCTTCAGAACGTCGGTGCCGGCGAGATCCGCGATGCCGCGATCGCCGACGGGATGCTCACGCTCCGGATGGACGGCCTGCTCAAGGTAATGAAGGGAATCACGACGTTGGAACAGGTGATACGAGAGACGACGGCGTGATGATGGAGGCAGAGGGGTGAGAGCGGATCTCCGATTTTACCTCCGTGCCCTCCGACCAGTCTCATAAGACATACCATCCAGCCACTACCTCATGACCTCACCCCCGGCCCAGTCACTGAACCTGCGACAGCTCCTCGAGGAGATGATCGAGCGGGACGCGTCGGACCTCCACATCACGGCGGGGGACCGGCCGAAGCTCCGCATCGATGGGGACATCGTCAATTCCAACATCGAGGTCGTGCTGGCTCCGAAGGACACGATGCAGCTCGCGTATTCCATCCTCACCGAGAACCAGAAGAAGCGGTTCGAGACGGAGGACGAGCTGGACTTCTCGTTCGGCATCCAGAACCTGGCGCGCTTCCGTGGCAACTGCTTCAAGCAGCGCGGGTGCGTGTCGCTGGTGATACGACAGATCCCTTTCAGCATCAGGACCTTCGAGGAGCTGGGGCTCCCACCAGCGGTGGCGCGGATGGCGGAGCGGCCGAGAGGGCTGGTGCTGGTCACCGGACCCACGGGCTCGGGTAAGTCGACGACCCTGGCCGCGATGATCGACAAGATCAACCGCGAGCGGAAGGGGCACATCATAACGGTGGAAGACCCCATCGAGTTCATCCACCGCCATCAGAGCTGCATCGTCAACCAGCGCGAGGTGGGGACCGACACCAAGAGCTTCGCCACCGCGCTCAAGTACGCCCTCCGCGAAGACCCCGACACGATCCTCGTGGGCGAGATGCGCGACCTGGAGACCATCCAGGCGGCGCTCACGATCGCCGAGACCGGTCACCTCTGCTTCGCCACGCTGCACACCAACTCGGCGGCGGAGGCGATGAACCGCATCATAGACGTATTCCCGTCGCACCAGCAGGAGCAGGTGAGAGCGCAGCTCGCCTTCTCGCTGGAGGGGATCATCACCCAGACCCTCCTGCCGCGCGCGCGCGGCCGCGGGCGGGCGATGGCGGCGGAGATCCTCGTGGTGACGCCCGCGATCCGCGCGGTGATCCGCGACAACAAGATCCATCAGATCCCGGGTCTCATGCAGGCCGGGAAGAAGTATGGAATGCAGACCCTGAACGACGCGTTGTACCAGCTTCACATGGCGCGCGAAGTGGAGCGTGACGAATGCCTCCGCGTGTCGCCCAATCCGAACGAGTTCCTGCGCATGATCGGGGAACAACCGCTCACCGACGACGCCGCCGACCTCGTGGCCGGCACGCGCGATCGCAAGATCGCGGCGCTCGGCGGTAAGCGATAAACACCCCGGAAGCCGAGGAGGCCAATGCCGACATTCGCGTATACCGCACGGACGCTGGGCGGCGAGCTGAAGTCCGCCACCATGGAGGCCGCTTCACGCGACGACGTGGTGGCCCAGCTCAAGCGTCAGCGGCTCATCATAGTAAAGGTCGACCAGGAGAAGGCGAAGAAGCGTCTCGGGCGCGTCAAGACGCGCGACATCGTGATCTTCACGCGCCAGTTCTCGACCATGATCAACGCCGGTCTGCCACTGGTGCAGGCGCTGGACATCCTCTCCAAGCAGAGCGAGAACAAGGCGCTGCAGGAAGTGACGCGTCAGGTGGTGTACGACGTGGAGTCGGGCAACACCGTGGCCGACGCGCTGCGCAAGCACCCGAGGGCGTTCTCGGAGCTGTACGTGAACATGGTGGCAGCCGGTGAAGCGGGCGGTATCCTCGACACCATCCTCATGCGCCTGGCGACCTTCCTCGAGAAGAACGACGCGCTGGTGGGAAAGGTGAAGAGCGCGATGATCTACCCGGGAGTCATCATGAGCGTGGCCGCGATCGCGATCATGGTGCTGCTCATCTTCGTGATCCCGGTCTTCGAGAACATGTTCGCGAGCGTGAACCTGGCGCTCCCGCTCCCCACACGCATCGTCATCGGTCTGTCGGGCTTCCTCACGCACTACTGGTGGGCGGTAGCGGTGGCCGTGTTCGTGGCCGTAACGAGCCTGAAGAAGTACTACCAGACCCCGGCCGGCCAGCTCAAGATCGATACGCTGCTCCTCGGCGTCCCCGTGCTCGGCGACCTGCTGCGGAAGTCCGCCGTGTCGCGCTTCACCCGTACGCTCGGCACGCTGATCAGCTCGGGCGTGAGCATCCTCGACGGTCTGGAGATCACGGCGAAGACCGCCGGGAACCGCGTGATCCACGACGCGATCATGGAATCGCGCGCGAGCATCGCGGGCGGTGACACCATCTCGGCGCCGCTGCAGAAGTCGGCGGTATTCCCACCGATGGTGATCTCGATGATCGCGGTGGGCGAGCAGACGGGCGGCCTGGATGAGATGCTCACCAAGATCGCCGACTTCTACGACACCGAGGTGGACACCGCGGTGAGCGGGCTGTTGAGCCTCATGGAGCCGGTGATGATCGTGTTCCTGGGCGTGGTGGTGGGTGGCATGGTGGTGGCGATGTACCTGCCGATCTTCGACATGATCAACACGGTGCAGTGAGCGGCGGCTCGGTCCGGCACCGGTTGGCTGGCCTGGCTCGCGATTGGCAGAGCCACCCGATAACCGATTTGCCGGAAGTGATGGCGGCGCATCAAACGCAGAACGGAGGCCTTTGAGGCCTCCGTTCTGCGTTTGATGCGCCGCTACACGACTACTGCACGACTGCTACACGACTACCGAGAGTGGAGACCAACCACTTCTGCCCCGGGCGCCACGCCGCCCTCCCAACCGCCGTGGACACGCTGGTAGAACGCGGCGAGCGCAGCGACCGAGTCCGCCCGCACGACGGCCCCAAGCCGCGCGCCGCTCTCTGTATCCGTCAGGCCGACGCTGGTGACCGCGCCCAGGTCCGGCAGCACGATGTTTTGGGTCGGGGCGGTGCCCTCGGCGGGCACACGACCACCGGCGTGGCTGTACCCAGCCAGCAGGCTCGCCATGGCGAACATTGGAAGTATGCGCATATCGGAGGATAGTGGCGCCCTGCTGGCGCTCCCTGGCCGCGCGCTCGAGACGCGGGCGCTGCTCCGGGCGTTGCTCTCCTGGCACCGCTCCTGGCACCGCTCCTGGCGCGCTCACCCACCGGGCACGCGCCGTGCACCTCCGCGGTGGTGGCCGGGGCCGCGATCACGGGGCGGCCCGTTGGCCGTTCCAGTCGCCGGAGAGCCATCGAATTGGACATCATCTTCGCAACCGCCACGCAGCTAGCCGCTGCGATCCGATCGCGCGACATCTCCGCGCTCGAGGTGCTGGAAGCCTACCTCGAGCAGATCTCCGAGCGAAACCCCGCGCTCAACGCGATCATCACCATGGATGCCGACGCCGCGCGTGCCCGTGCCCGCGCGGCGGATGCGGCTCTGGCGCGCGATGAGAGCTGGGGCCCGCTGCACGGCGTCCCCTTCACGCTCAAGGACGCGCACTCCACTGCGGGGATGCGGACGACGGCCGGTTGCGAGGCGCTCGAGGGGAATGTTCCACATGCTGACGGCACGGTCGCGGCGCGCCTGAAGGGCGCCGGCGGAATTCTCGTCGGGAAGACCAATCTGCCGCCCATGCTCGACGACTGGCAGAGCTGCAACCCGCTCTTCGGGCGAACGAGCAACCCATGGGACGTGGCGCGCACGCCTGGCGGCTCGAGCGGCGGCGCCGCCGCAGCGGTGGCCGCGGGGATGACGGCATTCGACATCGGCACCGATCTATCGGGTTCGCTGCGCGTGCCGGCGCACTTCTGCGGTGTGTATGGCCTGAAACCGACGGAGCAGCGCGTCTCGTCCGCTGGGCTGCGCCGCCACCCGGGGAAGGAGCACACCGTGCGCGTGATGGCCGGGATCGGACCGATGGCGCGATCGGTAGACGACCTGATTCTCATCTCCAGGCTCATCGCCGGCCCGGACGGATGCGACTTCGACGTATCGCCGGTGCCGGTGGGCGGGGTCGCCGAGCTGGCACTGCGCGATCTACGCGTGGCCGTAGCGCCCAATTTCCCCGACTTCCCGCTCGCCGGCGTGATACGCAACTCACTGGTTGCGTTTGCTGAGGAGCTCGAGCCGCTCTGCGCGGCGGTCGAGGAGCCCGCGCTTCCGCCGCTCGACTACACGGCGGAAGGGAAGAGCGCCGCCGATCTCATCGCGATGATGGTCGGCGTGTATCACCCGAAGGATGGCGACCCGGCCGCGACGCTCGGCCAGTACATGGAGGCGCTGCGAAAACGCGAACGGACGATCGCCACGTGGGAGCGCTTCTTCGAGCGGTGGGACGTGCTCCTCTGCCCGGCGGCGATGACCACCGCCTTTCCGCACTGCCCGCGGGATACGAAGCTGGATGTCGACGGCGAGGGAGTGGAGTACTCGATGATCGGCGCCCACACCACGCTCTTCAACTACACCGGCCAGCCGGCCGTCGTGATCCCGGTCTCGCACGACGCCGATGGCCTGCCGATCGGCGCCCAGCTCGTGACGAAGCGCTGGGACGAGTCACGCCTGCTCGCCATGGCGCGGGCGATCGCGCAGGTCACCGGAGCCTTCCGAAGGCCACCCGGATACTGACCACGCAGCACTCGGCACGCGTCGTCGCCGCTCTCCGCTTCTCTCGTCTCCTCGGTAGCTCAGTACACCACGAGCCGGCGCGCCGGCCGGACTTCGATGTTCGCCATGAAGGCGCTGGGAATCCGCCTGGCGATGCCGAGTGCTTCGTCCGTGTCACGCGCTTCGATCAGGTAGAAACCGGCCACCACTTCCTTCGATTCCGTGAATGGCCCGTCCATGACCGACGGCTTCCCGCCGCGCGCGGTGACCCGCACTGCGGTCTCCGCGGGCTCGAGCGCCTCGGCTTCCACGAAGTGACCGCTGGCGCGGAGCTCTTCGTTGAAGCGCAGGTGGCGGGCGTTGAGCGCATTGAGCTCGTCGGGCGGAAGCGCGTCGAGCTCCTTCTCGTCCATGTGGATCAGAATCAGATACTTCATTGCGACTGCCTACCGACCGCGATGACGGCGCGCACCCTCCTGTCGCGCAGGTAGAGCCCTCCCCAGATGAGCGCCGCGATGTAGATGGGGAAGAGGATGTGCGTCAAGAGCGGGTTCTCGAGACGCAGGTGGGTGGCGATGGCGCCACCCAGGTAGCCCGTGAAGAGGATCGCGCCGAGCACCGAGGTCGCGGGGATCAGGTATACCACCAGGCATACGAGCTCGATGATCCCGATGGTGAGACCCAGGTGTGCGGGGTAGCCGAGTTGCCCGAGCGAATCGCCCACCTCCGGCCGGCCTGTGAGCTTGATGACCGTGTCCCATGCCAGAAAGAGCATGGCGAGGCCAGTGAGGATTCGTCCGGTCCAGAGAGCTGATTTCGATGCGGCGTTGGGTGCTGACATGTTCGCGGTCCTTTCGTGGAGGGTTTGCGGTACACCATCATCCCGCTACGAGGACGTCGAACGAACCGGCCGGAAATCGACACAGCGCCGGCTCACACCAGCGGCATGACCTCCGCCGCGAAGCGCTCCATCTCCTCGTACTGGGGGCTGAACTGGAGGAGCAGGAGGTC
>Ga0182741_1001160_pt1 | contig 35881 bp, 35 predicted proteins | sample eDN5th37CBELigOP_FD_128874 | JGI IMG/M metagenome (GOLD analysis project Ga0182741, IMG submission 128874) | Enriched Organic Plus compost microbial communities from Emeryville, California, USA - eDNA 5th pass 37_C BE-Lig OP (version 2) (version 2) ... | reverse complement strand
ATGGGCGCTCAAAGGTGAGGGGCGGGACGATATCTCCCACGGTCTGTCCTGGCAGATGCGGCTGGCGTCCCTCCGCCCCGGCAAGCCCTTTCTGACCTGCCGGGGAGAAACATACAAGCGGCTTTGCCGCGAACGCCTTTCGCAAACCTATGTCGGGCGTAGAGCCGCGGCAAGCGAATCGAAACCTTGCGATGCCAATTGGGTAGCGGAATGAACCGCTGATCGGAAAGCCGAGTCGGTAGGAAGACCCTAGCCCGAGCGCCGCAATTCCCGCTCCAGATCCATCACTGTCCGCTCCAGCCGGCGCTGGTCCTGCGGGCTAATGCCGAGGATCATGGCGCCGAACTTCTGCTGGCGGCGTCCGGTCTCGGCCTGGGCGAAGCGGATTTCCACCTGCAGTTGCATGGCCGGCTGCCGCGGCAGTTGCAAGGTGCAGGTATAGCGGGCACCGACCACCAGTGGATCCCCTGAGGTGACCACGCCACCAAGCCCGCCCACTGACAGGTCGCTCAAGCGGCCGCGAATCGGCGGGTGCGAGTCGTCGCTGAGGGCCACGCCGGCGTCCAGGGTCAGTTTGATCGGCACGCGATGATGACGTCGCCGCTGGCGGTGGATCATGCTTTCGGGAAAGGCGGCGCGGTAGAAGGGGACGCCCTCGCTATCGGAGCCGACTTCCAGCACTTCCACCAGGAAACGGGTATCCACGCCATGCAGGCGGGTTTCCAGCCGCAGGCGTGTGCCTGGGCGGACCTGTTCGTGGCCGCGCGCGGTGTTCAGCTCATCCAGCAGCAAATGGCCGTGAGGCAGATCCACCCCGACGATCGTGGTGTTGAAGATCTCGGTGCTATCGGGAAAGGAGGCGGTGAGCAGGGCATGCTCCTCCTGCAAGCGGCGCAGCAGGCCTGCGATCTGGGCGGTACCGGTGACGCGGTCGTCGTCGTTCTCGTGCGGCTCGCTCAACATGCCTTGGGCCGGGACTAGGCGCGGCTGATCTCGCGACCGCCCGCGCTGGACCGGGTCTGGCCACGGGTGTCGTAGACATTGGCGGCCGAGGCGGATTCTCCACGCAGGATCGCCAGCTGGCGGCCGACTTGGTCGAGCCCGCGCTGGATCACCAGGCCGTTGCTCTGGTTGATGGTCTGCAGCTGCTGCAGCAGGGCGCGTACCTGCTGCCACTCGCCCCGCAGCGCGTCGTCGGCGCGAGCGGCCAGATAGTCGTTCATCGCCTGCGGATCGACGTCCAGGCCGGCGGTCTTCATGAAGGCGCGGCGTGCCTGCTCGCATTGCTCCAGTGCTTGCAGCAATTCGAGCTTCTCGGCCAGCAGCTGATCGAGGCCGTCGACTTGTCGAGTCGCCAGCCGCTCGGCTTCTTCCCGCAGCAACGGCAGTAGGCGCTCGAGATGAGCGCGCGTGGCGGCGATGATTCCGCTCAGATCGTGGCTCGGCGGGCTGCTGGTGTGCTGCATGGACGTTTCGCCTACAACAGGCCTTCGAGCTGGACGAACTTCTCGGCGATGCGCTTGGGATCGACCGGGAAGCGGCCTTCGGCGATCGCCTGCTTGATGGCGTCGACCCGCGCCTGATCGATTTCGGGGGCGCTGTCGATCGCCGCGCGCACCTGCTGCAAACGGGTGGAGGCGGCCGCGGTGTCGGCCTGAACGCCCGCGCTCTCGCCGGTACTGGCCGGTTCGCCGCCGGTGCGGACGGACTTCACGTGGGCGCCGCGGGCGCTTCCCACGCCGGGGCTGGTAACGCGAGGTCCGTTGTCAATCGGGTTGGACATTGCCGTCTCCTTACAAGATGCCGCGGTTAGGGGGATCGAACCGGCCGTGTGCGGCTGATCCGTTGATCCTTCACACGCCCTATCGGCGGCATGCCGGAAAACTTTAGCATCTGACCGCTACATTAGCAGCTGATGAAGCATTTGCCGGAGTTCGCTGCGCGCACGCGCCTCCGCTATCGCGCCGCCAGTTGCTCCGGCAAGCCATGCGCCAACATGCCTAGAGCGCGACCTTGACCCGATGGCGATCCAGCACTTCGCCTTGAATCACCCGCCGCGACGACAGATTGCGCACCTGGATGCGCTCGCCCGGCGCGCCGTCTTCCAGTGCTTCGCCCTTCATCGATACCGTCACCGCTCCGTCGTCCACCACCAACAGCACCTGCTGGCCGCGCGCCACCACCGCGGCGACGGTGACGGCGGCTTGACTGACGATTTCGCCGGGCCGCAGCGGCCGCCGCAGTTCCATACCAACCAGATCTTCGGCACGGGTGAAGTAGCCGTGCGGCAGCGTGGCCGTGTCCCGTTGTATCGGTACCAGATCGGATTCCTTGAGCACCGTGCCGCGCGCCAGCGCCGTGGCGGCGGTCATCACGGTGGTGGTGCTGGCGATTCGCACCGGAACGTATACCGTCCACGGCCGGGCGCCGTCGCAGCGCACGCCGAAGGTGGCGTTGCCCGCCCGGCGCTGACCGGCGAGCGGCGCGACCGACAGCGGTTGCTCGCAGGCGGGTAGGTTCAGACGCGGATCGAGCTGGTTGATTTCGATGTCGGTGATCTTGCCCAGCGGTTGGTACTCGCGCTTGACGTAGTCCAACACCGCCGCCCGGATCTCCTCCAACGACTGATATTTGACGGCCGCGCCGGCGCTGGCACAGAGTAGCAGCGACGCGATCGCATACAGGCTGCGACTGGCCAGGCCTGTGGCGACGCGGAGCCAGGGCCGGCGCGGCGTGTTCAGGGATGGTTGCGGCAGCATCTTCGAGTCCCGGCTTGCCCAAACGGTCGTCGGGTTCAATGCAGTTTCCATGCCACTCAGTGGTTGCAGGAGCCTCCAACAAGATTCTGGCGCGCCAGCGTTTTGTTGGAGGCTCTAAAGATCCCGGCGAATCCGCCGATGACCTCGGGCAGGACGAGGAGGGCCCATGTCCAACATCATGCACAGCGTCGACCAGCGTACCCAGCTGGCGGGGCGCAATCTCATGGAACTGCTGTTGTTTCGCCTCAACGGCAGTCAGCGGTTCGGCATCAACGTGTTCAAGGTGCGCGAGGTCATCAATACACCGAAGCTGGTGAAGATGCCCAAGGCACACCCGGTGGTGCGCGGCATCGCTCACATCCGCGGCAAGACCATCTCCGTCATCGACCTCAGCCTCGCCACCACCGGTGTGCCGCTGCGCGGCGAAGGTGGTTCGGTGATCATCACCGAGTACAACCGCTCTGTGCAGGGTTTCCTGGTGAGCGGGGTCGACCGCATCGTCAACATGAACTGGAAGGACGTGCTGCCGCCGCCCTCGGGCGCGTCGGGGTCCAGCTACGTCACGGCGGTGGCCAAGGTCGACGGCGAGATGGTGCAGATCATCGACGTCGAGAAGGTGCTGTTCGAGGTCAACCGCGCCGGCGGCGTGACCGACGCCAAGGCCGAGGAGGCGATCGAGACCCGCGACGACGCCGCCAAGCACCACGTGCTGGTGGTCGACGACTCGGTGGTGGCGCGCAATCAGATCAAGCGCACGCTGGATAAGATCGGGGTCGAGATGACCCTGGCGAAGGACGGCGAGGAAGGGCTGCAGATCCTCAAGCAATGGAGCGAGCAGCCCGAGTCGCCGCTGGCGCGTTTGCTGCTGGTGATCTCCGATATCGAGATGCCGCGCATGGACGGCTACACCCTTACCAGCAACATTCGCCAGGACGAGCGGCTGCAGCGGATTTACGTGCTGCTGCACACCTCGCTCAGCGGTGTGTTCAACCAGGATCTGGTGCAACGAGTCGGCGCCAACGATTTCCTGGCCAAGTTCCATCCCACCGAACTGGCCGATCGTGTGGTAGCTCTCATCGAGAAGAAATCGCGCTAGGGATTCCGGCGGCCGTGGTGCATATTACGCGCGCCCGCGCTGAGCGGGCGTGGCGATATGACGACGAGCGGGCGGACGATGATTGTCTTGAGAACCTCCAACACAACCCCGGCGGTGTCGCGCAGTTCGCTCGCATCGACCTTGTCGCCGCTTCGCGTTCCTTGCTGGTCCGTGCCCCAGGGGGACCGTGGGCACGCGGGGATTGTGCGGGAGGCTCGTAAGTAGCGGCCATGACTGACGTCAAGCCTTTGACCGGGTCGTCGATCGATCCGGAACACTACCGGGCGTTTCGGGTTTTCCTGGAGCAGTCCTGCGGCATCGTGCTCGGTGACAACAAGCAGTACCTGGTGGCCAGCCGCCTCAGCCAGCTCATGGAGCGCTACGGTTTCCGCAACTTGGGCGAGTTGGTGGCCCGGCTGCAGGAGCCGTCCACGGGCAACCTGCGCGGCTTGGTCATCGAGGCGATGACCACCAACGAGACGCAGTTCTTCCGCGACGTCTATCCGTTCGAGACCTTGAAGAAGGAACTCTTCCCGGAGTTCCAGCGGCGGCGGGTATGGCCGGTGCGGGTATGGTCGGCGGCCTGTTCCTCGGGGCAGGAGGCGTACTCCATCAGCATCGCGCTGCAGGAGTACAACGAGGAGGGCGGGCGCCTGGAGCTGGAAGTGCTGGGCACCGACATCTCGCCGTCCATGGTGCAGCAAGCCGCCGCCGGCCGATACAGCGGCAGCGCCGCCAGCCGCGGCTTGAGTCCGCAGCGGCTGCAGCGCTACTTCACGCAGATCGACGCCAATACCTGGGAAGTGCGCCCGGAGATTCGGCGCCGCGCCAGCTTCCGCCTGCACAACCTGCTGGAAAGCTACAGCCTGCTCGGCCGTTTCGACCTGATCTTCTGCCGCAACGTGCTGATCTATTTCTCGCAGGAGTCGCGCGCCGACATCCTCAGCCGCATGGCCAAGGTACTCAACCCCGGCGGCTATCTCATCGTCGGCGCGTCCGAGTCGCTGGTGCGCCAGGCCGATGAGTTCGAGCTGGTGCGCACCGGCAACGGCGTGATCTACCGGTTGAAGGCCAAGTAAAGGCCTGCTTCGTAAAGGCATTCGCGGCGTAGCCGCTCCCACAGAAGAGGGGCAGCGTTCTTCCCCTGTGGGAGCGGCTACGCCGCGCATGCCTTTCGATTCTCACTTCCCGAACTTCGGAACGAAGCGGGCAGGCCAAGAGCCGTCATGTCCCAGGATGGTTCGGCGATTCTATCGCTTTGAAGGGAAAGACATTCGCGGCGCAGCCGCTCCCACAGGAAAGGCACGGGAGAAGCTAAGGAAAACACCCACAGACCGGCTACCCGCCCAAAGGCACCTGCTGGCTTGCGCCGGAACATGGAATCTCCCATAGGGGAAGACTCGATACTTCGGTGGGAGCGGCGCAGCAAGCGAATGCCCCTCAGCCCGGTGCACGAGGTGTCGGTTTTCCGACACACGCTCCTCAACGTCTCTCCCCAATCCGCGCCGCACAACGCTTCCGCTACACCTGGCACACCGCTTGCACAGTCGCCGGCAGGCTCGAACAGCGAGGTGTGTCATGAGCAATGTACTGGACAAAGCCCTGGGGGTACCCGTCGCGGCGCTGCAACTGCGCGCGATGCGGACCAAGGTGCTGGCCGAGAACATGGCCAATGCCGACACCCCGAACTTCAAGGCCCGCGATATCGACTTCAAGGCCGCCATGCGCCAGGCGCAGGGCGAGCTGATGGTGTTGAACACCACCCAGGCCAACCATCTGCAACCGCCCGGCAGCGCGCCGCAGCCGCCGGAGCTGCTGTACCGCTATCCGTTCAGCCCCTCGCTGGACGGCAACACCGTCGAAACCCAGGCCGAACAGGCCAAGTTCGCCGAGAACACCGTCAACTACCAGGCCACGCTGACCATTCTAGGCAGCCGCATCACCGGTCTGATCGGCGCGTTGCGGGGAGAGTAAGCCATGAGTCTGTTCAAGGTATTCGACGTCGCCGGCTCCGCCATGAGCGCGCAGACCGTGCGGCTGAACCTCACGGCCAGCAACCTGGCCAATGCCGAGACCGTCGCCAGCAGCGCCGAGGAGGCGTACAAGGCGCGTCATCCGGTGTTCGCCGCCGCGCTGAAGGCCGTGCAGAACGCCAACGACGCGCCGGTGCCGGTCCAGGTACAGGGCGTGGTGGAAAGCCAGGCGCCGGCGCACGTGATGTACAACCCGGCGCATCCGCTGGCCGACGCCAACGGCAACGTCTACCGCTCCAACGTCAACACGGTGGAGGAGATGGTGAACATGATCTCCGCCTCGCGTTCGTACCAGAACAACGTGGAGGTGATGAACACCTCCAAGGAACTCCTGCTGCAAACCCTGCGGTTGGGCAGCTAAGGCCAGACGAGGAATAGAACACCATGGACCTGAGCGCGCTCACCGGCACCGGCATCGGCCGGTCCTCCAGTGGTAGCCAGAAGACGCAGGGCGAGGTCAGCCAAGAGGACTTCCTCAAGATGATGGTTGCCCAGCTTCGCAACCAGGACCCCCTGAACCCGATGGACAACACCGAGTTCCTGAGCCAAATCGCCCAGTTCACCACGGCGACCGGCATTCAGGACATGCAGCAGTCGTTCAAGGAGTTCCAGAACACCATCAACTCGCAGCAAACGCTGCAGGCGGCGTCGCTGGTGGGGCGCGAGGTGCTGATCGAGTCCGATCGCGCCTTCCTGCCCGCCGAGGGCAGTCTGTCGGCGCTGATCTTCACGCCCACCGCGGTGAGCAACCTCAAGGTCGGGGTATATACCGAGAGCGGGGTGCTGGTTAAGGAAGTCCAACTGGGCGTGCAGGCGGCCGGCGACATCAATTTCGAGTGGGACGGCACCGACGCCGCCGGCAGCCGTGTGGAGCCGGGCCGCTATGTGCTCAAGGCCTCCAGCGTGATCGACGGCACCGAGACCGCGCTCGGCACCCTCGCCAGCGCGCGGGTCGACAGCGTCACCATGGGCTTCATGGGCGCGCAGCCCACCCTCAACCTCGCCGGGCTTGGCAACGTCAGCCTCGCCAGCGTCCAAGAGATCCGCTAAGGGGAACAGATCATGACCTTCGAAACCGCACTTACCGGTCTGAACGCCGCCGCGGCGGATCTGGACGTGACCGGCAACAACATCGCCAACAGCCAGACCATCGGCTTCAAGATGTCGCGCGCCGAGTTCGCCGACATCTTCGCCTCCAGCAACCTGGGCGTGGCGCGCACCGCGGTCGGGCAGGGCGTGCGCGTGGAGGCGGTGCGCCAGCAGTTCACCCAGGGCCAGTTCACCTTCACCGGCAACACCCTCGACCTGGCCATCAGCGGCAACGGCTTCTTCCAGGTCAGCGCCAACGGCCAGCTCTCCTATACCCGCAACGGCGCCTTCACGCTCGATCGCGACGGCTACATCGTCGACGCCAACAACCGCCGCCTGCAGGGGTTCGGCGTGGATTCCTCCGGCAACATCGGCACCGGTAGCTACACCGATCTGCGGGTCCATACCGGCCCGGTGGCGCCGCGCGCCAGCAGCGCGGCCCGCATGACCGCCAATCTGCAGTCGGGTACCGAAACGCCGACGGTTACGCCGTTCGATCCGACCAATGCCGATAGCTACAGCTTCTCGACCTCCACGACGGTGTACGACTCGCAAGGCCGCGCGCACCTGCAATCGTTCTATTTCGTGAAGCTGCCCGACGGCCCGGCGCCGGCGCAGCCCAACCAGTGGGCGGTGTACTCGCAGCTTGCCGGTTATCCGGATGCGCCGAGCGGTCCCAACGTGGTTACCTTCAATGCCGACGGCACCGTCAACAACATCGACGGCGGCCCGACCGAAGTGACCTACAACTTCGCCGCCGGGCTGGCCGGCAGCCCGCTGGCCGGCGCCAACGATCTGACGATCACCACCGACTTCGCCGGGCTGACCCAGTTCGGTACCGCCTTCGCCGTCACCGAACTGAACCAGGACGGCTATGCCGCCGGCCAGTTCTCCAGCCTGACCGTGGAGAAGGACGGCACGATCTTCGCCCGCTACTCCAACGGCCAGTCCACCACCCTGGGCCAGGTCATGCTGGTGCAGTTCCCCAGCCAGGAAAATCTGCAGCAGACCGGCGATACCAGCTGGGTGGAGACGTTCGCCTCGGGCGCGCCGCTGCGCGGCCAGCCGGAGCTGTCGGGTCTGGGCTCGGTGCAGTCGGGCACGCTGGAGCAGTCGAACGTCAACGTCTCCGAGCAGCTAGTGCGGATGATCACGGCGCAGCGTAACTACCAGGCCAATGCCAAGATGATCTCGACCCAGGATCAGATGTCGCAGGAAATCTTGAACATTAGGTAAGGAGCGCGCGCGGCGTGCTGATTCGTCCCCCTCTCGCCGCGCGTGAGAGGGGAACGAAGCCAACTTCCCTACAAGATCCAGCTCTCCGCTGTTCCTTTCATCTGGAGCGGGCTGGAGAGAAAGGTTTCCCGGGAGACCACCATGGACCGCTTGCTCTACCTCGCCATGACTGGCGCCAAGCACACCCTGCAGGCGCAGCAGCACAACAGCAACAACCTTGCGAACGCGAGCACGCCGGGTTTCCGCGCCGATCTGGATGCCCTGCTCAGCACGCCGATGACGGGGCCGGGTCACGCCGATCGGGTCTACGCGCAGGAATCCACCGTCGGCCACGATTTCCGTCAGGGCAGCCTGATCAGCACCGGCCGCGAACTCGACGTCGCCATCAACGGCGACGGTTGGATCGCGGTGCAGGCGCCGGATGGTACCGAAGCCTATACCCGCCGCGGCGATCTGCGCGTCAGCGCCGACGGTCTATTGCAGACCTCCACCGGCGAGCTGGTGCTGGGCAATGTCGGACCGATCAGCGTTCCGCCGGCGCAGAAGCTCGAGATCGGCGTGGACGGCACCATCAGCATCGTGCCGATCGGGGAACCCGCCAATACTTTGGCGGTGATCGACCGCATCCGCCTGGTCAAGCCCAATCACGCCAACATGGTGAAGGGCAACGACGGCCTGTTCCGCCTGAAGAACGGCGCGCAGGCGCTGCCCGACGCCAGCGTGCAGCTCAGCTCCGGCATGCTGGAGAACAGCAACGTCAACTCCATCGACGCGCTGGTGAAGATGATTGACCACGCCCGCAGCTTCGAGACCTACGTGAAGCTGCTCGGTACCGCCAAGCAGAACGACGAGACCAGCGCGCGGCTGTTGCGGCAGAACGGGTAAGCCTCTCGTTCTTAGCTGGCTGATCGGGGTTAAAGGCATTCGCTTGCTGCGCCGCTCCCACAGGTGAAACGAGTTTTTCTTCTGTGGGAGCGGCTGCGCCGCGAATGCCTTTCTCCAGTTTTTTCAAAGGTTTCAGAGCAATAGTGACTTATGTGATGCACGGCTTGTCCGCCCTTTGCCCGGTTCCGGCGGGGAACTGCAAGGCGCCGACCGTGCAGGTGCTTCCTCCTTACTGAAACAAAAGGTATTCGCTTGCTGCGCTGCTCCCGCAGGGAAAGACACAGGAGAGGCTAAAGAAGACTCCGCAGCCCGACTACCCGCCCGGACCACACATGCAGGCTTGTGCCGGAACATAGAATCTCCCACAGGCAGAACGAGTCCTTCTTCTGTGGGAGCGGCTCCGCCGCGAATGTCTTTTTCTTGAAAAATAAAAAGCTTTCCTCGGTTGGCCCGCGTTTTGCAAATCCCTCGTTACAGCCCCTGAGCGTCAATTCGCCGACGGGCACCACCAACGAGGTGACAACCATGAATCCAGCCCTGTGGGTAGCCAAGACCGGCCTCGATGCGCAGCAGACGCGCATGCAGGTCGTCTCCAACAACCTGGCCAACGTCAACACCACCGGCTTCAAGAAGGACCGCGCCAGCTTCGAGGACCTGATCTACCAGACCGTGCGTCAGGCCGGCGGTCAGACCTCGCAGGACAGCCGCCTGCCCACCGGCCTGTCGTTGGGCACCGGCGTGCGCGTGGCCGCTACCGAGAAGCTGCATACCCAAGGCAACCTGGTGCAGACCGGCAACGCGCTGGACGTGGCCATCCAGGGCCGCGGTTTCTTCCAGGTGCTCATGCCCGACGGCACCATCGGTTATCAGCGCGACGGCTCCTTCCACCTGGACGAGCAGGGCCAGCTGGTCACCTCCAGCGGTTATCTGCTGCAGCCCAACATCACCGTTCCCGCCAACGCCCAGAGCATCACCATCGGCCGCGACGGCACGGTGACGGTGACTATCCCCGGCCAGGCCGACGTGCAGGCCGTGGGCGAGATCCAGCTGGCCGATTTCGTCAATCCAGCCGGATTGCAGCCGATCGGCCAGAACCTGTTCATCGAGACCGCGGCCAGCGGTCCGGCCATGCCCAGCATGCCCGGTCTGAACGGCGTCGGCACGGTGTTCCAGGGTTCGTTGGAGAGCTCCAACGTCAACATCGCCGAGGAGTTGGTGAACATGATCGAGACGCAGCGCGCGTTCGAGACCAACACCAAGGCGATCCAGACCACGGATCAGATGCTGCAGTTCGTCACCAACAACGTGTAAAGGCCGGCCATGACCAGCTTCCGCGTGGTACTCGCCCTGTTTCCTCTCGCCCTGCTCGGCGGTTGCGCCAGCGCGCCGCGGCTCGAGCCGCCGGAGCCGCTACCGCCGCCCATGGTGGAACTGCCGCCGAAGCAGATCAACGGCGCCATCTACCAGGCCGGGCAGGACATGCGCCTGTACGAGGATCGCATCGCACGCCGGGTCGGCGATCTGGTGACGGTGGTGTTCGAGGAGCAGACCAACGCCAGCAAGAACGCCAATACCGAGACCAGCAAGGACAACTCGGTGGGCTTGGAGGTGCCGATCATCGGCGGCCGGCCGGTCACCATCAAGGGCAACCCGTTCAGCGCCAGCGTGGAGGGCACGCGTAGCTTCGAGGGCGGCGCCAAGGCCGACCAGAGCAACGCCCTCAAGGGCACGCTCACCACGCAGGTAATCGCGGTGCAGCCCAACGGCAACATGGTCATCCAGGGCCGCAAGAAGCTGACCCTGAACCAGGGCGACGAGTACGTGGTGATCACCGGCATCATCCGCCGCGACGACGTCAAGGCCGACAACACCATCTCCTCCACCCGCGTCGCCAGCGCCCAGATCGCCTACACCGGCACCGGCGCCCTGGCCGACGCCAACACCATGGGCTGGTTGACGCGCTTCTTCCACAGCGCGGTCTTCCCGTTCTAGGAGCACGGGCATGAAACGGCTGCTACTCACCGCGTTGCTGCTGATCCTTACCCCCTGCGCGCATGCCGAGCGCGTCAAGGACCTGGCGTCCATCGCCGGGGTGCGGTCCAACCAATTGGTGGGCTATGGCCTGGTGGTGGGCTTGGACGGCACCGGCGACCAGACCAGCCAGACGCCGTTCACGGTGCAGAGCATCCGCGCGATGCTCGCCACCCAGGGCGTCACCATTCCGTCGAACATCAACCTGCAGCTGAAGAACGTCGCCGCGGTGATGGTCACCGCCGATCTGCCGCCATTCGCCAAGCCCGGCCAGACCATCGACATCACCGTGTCGTCCTTGGCCAACGCCAAGAGCTTGCGCGGCGGCACGCTGCTGATGACGCCGCTCAAGGGTGCCGACGGCGAGATCTACGCCATGGCCCAGGGCAGTTTGCTGGTGAGCGGCTTCGGTGTGTCCGGCGCCGACGGCTCGCGGATCACCGTCAACGTTCCGTCCACCGGCACGATTCCCGGCGGCGCCACCGTCGAGCGGGAAGTGGCCTCGCCGTTCGCCCTGGGCAACGCCTTGGTGCTGAACCTGCACACGCCGGACTTCACCACCGCCAAGCGCATGGCCGAGGTTATCAACGAGAACCTGGGGCCGGGCACGGCGTCGGCGCTGGACGCGGTGTCGGTGCAGGTGCGCGCGCCGGCCGAGATCGACCAGCGGGTGAGCTACGTCGCCTATCTGGAGAATCTCGAGGTCGAGCCCGGCACGGCGGCGGCCAAGGTCATCGTTAACTCGCGCACCGGCACGGTGGTGATCGGCAGCGAGGTCAAGGTCACCGCCGCCGCCGTCACCCACGGCAGTCTCACCGTCACCATCAGCGAGCGGCCCAACGTCAGCCAGCCGGCGCCGCTGAGCCAGGGCGTTACCGTGGTCACCCCGGACAGCGCGATCGAGGTGCAGGAGGAAAAGCGGCCGATGTTCCTGTTCGGCCCCGGCACCAGCCTGCAGGAGATCGTCAATGCCGTGAACAAGGTCGGCGCCGCGCCTTCCGACGTGGTCGCCATCCTCGAAGCGCTGAAGCGCGCCGGCGCGTTGCGCGCCGAACTGATCGTGATCTAGCGCCATGGTCGCCTCCGCCGACAACCGCTACGGCAATGCCCTGGATCCGCAGGGCATGAGCCGGCTCCGCGCCGACCTCAAGACGCCGTCGGCCGCTACCGCCAAGGAAGTAGCGCGGCAGTTCGAGAGCCTGTTCGTGCAGCAGATGCTCAAGAGCATGCGCGCCGCCACGCCGGGCGATCAGTTGTTCGGCGGTCCCGCGGAGGAGCAGTACCGCGATCTGCTCGACCGGCAGTTGTCGGTGTCGCTGGCGCGGGGAGAGGGGATCGGCCTGGCGCCGGCCATCGAGCGCCAGATCCTGCAAGGCATGGGGCTGCAGCCGGAAGCGGCCGCCGCGGCGAATCCCACGCTGCAGCAATACCGGGACAATCCGGTCGCGGCGCTGCGCGCCCGTATCGCCGCGCCCGCGGCCGAGCCGCAGCCCGTGGTCGGCGGCAAGGGCGCCGAGTGGGACTCGCCGGAGCAGTTCGTGAGGTCGGTGTGGAGCGCGGCCGAGCGGGTGGCCAAGAAGATCGGCATCTCGGCCAAGGCCATGGTGGCGCAGGCCGCGCTGGAAACCGGCTGGGGCCGGCACGTGATTCGCAAGGCCGACGGCGCCAGCAGCTACAACCTGTTCGGCATCAAGTCGCACGGCTGGCAGGGCGACAGCGTCAAGGTCCCGACGCTGGAGTTCCGCGGCGGCATCCCCGCCAAGGAAATGGCCAGCTTCCGGGCCTACGGCTCGCTGGAAGAGTGCTTCGAGGACTATGCACGGTTCTTGCAGAGCAACCCTCGCTACCGCGACGCGCTGCAGGCCGGCGACGACCCGGAGGCCTTCGTCAAGGCGCTGCAGGACGCCGGCTACGCCACCGATCCGGACTACGCCGAGAAGATCACCCGGATCATGAAGGGTCCGGTGCTCGGCGCGGTGCCGGGCGAGGCGGAGAACCCGCCGGCGTAGCACGCGGCGCGGGCCGCGGACGATCGACGGGACGAGAGGCATTCGCGGCGAAGCCGCTGCCGCACGCACGGTAGCGCCTCGCTAAAGATTCCGCCGCGGCGGACGACAAACACCTAGACGCAGCGGGCGCCTTCGGGCCGCCCGCCGGGAGCTCAGGACAGCCATGGTCGACATTTTCCAAACCAGCGTTTCCGGCTTGCTGGCCTTCCAGCAGGCGCTGGCGACCACGTCGCACAATATCAATAACGTCAACACCGACGGTTACAGCCGCCAGCAGATCGATTTCACCTCGCGGCAGGCGCATCTTTACGGCGGCAGTTACATCGGCACGGGCGTCAACGTCGCCAGCATCCGCCGGCTCGCCGACGCGCAGCGCAACGACAGCGTGCGCGTCAACACCGCCGATTTCGCCCGGCTGCAGACATTCGCCCAGCTCGCCGGTCGTATCGACAGCTTGATGGCCGACAAGACCGCCGGCTTGAGCCCCGCGCTGCAGAAGTTCTTCGACGCCGCCCACCAGCTCGCCAACAATCCGGCGACGCCGGCGGCCCGTGGCGTATTGCTGACCGAGGGCGCCAACCTGGCCAGCGCTTTCCACTTCATGGATCAGCGCCTGAGCGAGATCTCGCGCGACATCAACAGCGAGATCACGGTCCAGGTGGAGGAGATCAACCAGTTCGCGCAATCCATCGCCAGGATCAACCAGGAGATCGCGATCGCCCAGGGCCGTGCCCAGGGCGGGCAGCCCAACGATCTGCTCGACCAGCGCGAGTCGCTGCTGCGTCAGCTGTCGGAGCGGATCAGCACCCGGGTGGTGGAGCAGGCCGACGGTCAGGTCAACGTATTCATCGGCAACGGCCAGGGGCTGGTGGTCGGCGCCAGTGCCAGCCAGTTGGCGACCACGCCCAACGACTACGATCCGCAGCGGCTGGAAGTCGCCTTCAACAGCAACGGCACCAGCATCAACGTAACCAGCAACCTCACCGGCGGCTCGCTGGGCGGCGTGCTCGATTTCCGCCGCGAGATGCTGGACGCGGTGCGCAACGAAGTCGGCCAGTTGGCCACGTCGGTGGCGCTGCAGTTCAACGCGCAGCATAGGCTCGGTGTGCAGTTCGATACCGGCACGGCCCAGGCCGGCGCGGATTTCTTCAGCATCGGCAGCCCGCAGGTGCTGGCGCATCGAGCGGTGAACGCCAGCGGCGTGCCCACCGTCGCCATCGACGGCGCCACGGTGCAGAACCTGAAGGGCTCGGACTACCGGCTGAGCTATGACGCCGCCGGCGCGCAGTGGGTGCTGACCCGGTTGTCGGACAACACCACCACCAACATCGCTCCCGGCGATAGCGCGGTGGTGGACGGCCTGAGCATCGATACCAGCACCATCGCCATCGATCCGGCACCGGCCAATGGCGACAGCTTCCTGATCCGGCCCACGGTGTGGGCGGCCGGCTCGATCAAGACCCTGCTGACCCGGCCGGATCAGGTGGCGGCGGCCAACCCGGTGCTCGCCGCCGAAGCCACCGATGCCACCGGTCAGGCCACCAATACCGGTACCGCCTCGATCGGCGCGGCGACCGTCGGCACCGGCACCACCGTGCCGCTGGCCGGTCCCATCACCCTGACGTTCCGCGCCGACTTCGATCACGACGGCGACCCGCTTACCCCCGGCCGCCCGGGCTTCGAACTCAGCGGCATCGCCGGCGGTTTCATCGAGTACGACCCGGATACCCAGGCCGGTGGCGCCGTGCTCGAGCTGCCGCTGGGCGCGGGCAGCATCAGCTTCGAGATGTCCGGCATCCCGCGCGAGGGCGATGCATTCGTGCTGTCGCCGAACCTGGACAGCCGCGGCAACAACGACAACGCCAGGTTCCTGGCGGGACTGAGCGATCGCAAGGGTATGAACGGCGGTGAGTCCACCTTCTCCGAGTTCTACAGCTCGGTGGTGGGGCAGATGGGCGCGATGACCTTGCGCGCCAACGTCAGCCGCGATTCACAGGAAGTGATGCTCAATCAGGCGGTGGCATTCCGCGACGAACTGTCGGGGGTCAATGTCGACGAGGAGGTGGCGTCGTTGCTGCGCTTCCAGCAGGCCTACCAGGCCTCGGCGCAAGTGATCGGGGTCGCCAACACCCTGTTCCAGACGCTGCTCGGCGCGGTCGGGAGGTAATGGATCATGCGGATTTCCAGTAACCAGATGGCGCAGCAGTCGCTGTTTTCCATGCTCGATCAGCAGGCCAAGCTGTCCAAGACCCAGCTGCAGCTGTCGGCCATGCGCCGCATCCTCACGCCGGCCGACGACCCCACCGGTTCGTCGCGGGCGCTGGAGCTGGACAAGTCGATCCAGCAATTCGCGCAATACAAGAGCAATGCCGAACAGTCCAAGCTGCGGTTGAGCCTGAGCGATGCCACCCTGGGCGAGGTCGACGCCATCCTGGTTCGCGTCAGGGAATTGACCATTCAAGCCAAGAACGCCCCGCAGGACGCGACCAACCGCCGCGCCATCGCCGCCGAGGTGCAGGAGCGCTTGGCGCAGCTGGTGCAGCTGGCCAATACCCAGGATGGCAGCGGCGAATACCTGTTCGCGGGCTCCAACACCCGTAGCCAGCCGTTCGTGCACGACGGCGGCGCGGTGGCCTACACCGGCGATCAGGTGCAGCGGCAAGTGCAGGTCGGGCCGACCCGCCAGCTGGCGGTCGACCATTCCGGCTTCGAGGTCTTCATGAAGATCCCGAACGGCACCGGCCGGCTGAGCTACAGCGCCGACCCCGCCAACACCGGCACCGGCATCATCGGCGTGAGCCTGCGCGACCCGGCGGCCTATGCCGATGAGGCGCATCGCATCGACTTCGTCGCCAACGCCGACGGCCGGGCCGGCTACGTCATCACCAACACCGTGACCGGCGCCATGGTGCAGCCGGCGCCGCCGCAGGTTACCGCGGGCAGCGACATCAGCTTCGACGGCGTTACCGTGCCGTACGACCCCGCCTGGGCGGCGGGCGACAGCGTGGGGCTGGATGTGGACGGCGACGGTGTCGACGACCACCGCCTGGATTTCGTCACCGATGCCAGCGGCGCCTTGGCTTACACGGTCACCAACACCGCCGACAACGCGCTGGTCGTGCCCGCGCCGGGCGAACTGGTCGAGGGCGAGTCGATCAATTTCAACGGGGTCAGCGTCACCTTCACCGGCCAGCCCCGCCCGGGCGACAGCTTCACGGTCGAGCCGAGCCGGCCGCAGTCGGTGTTCGAGTCGATCCAGCGGATCCTGACCGCGCTGCAGAGCAGCGGCGATACGCCCGAGGGGAGCGCGGCGTTCAACAACATCGCCAATCGCGCGCTCGACGATCTCACCCAGGCATCGGACAGCATCAACCGCATTCGCGGCGAGATCGGCGGCCGCATCAACGCGCTGGAATCCGAGCTGGACATGAACGCATCCGCGGTGCTCGAGCTGAAGACCTCGCTGTCGCAGGTCGAAGACCTCGATTACACCGAGGCGGTGTCGCGGCTGAACATGCAGATGCTCGGCCTGAAGGCGGCGCAGCAGGTCTACGTGAAGGTACAGGGGCTGACGCTGTTCAACTTCCTGTAAGCGCGGCGGCGCCGGGTGTTCGGCGGGAGAGAGTGCGCGATGCACGCCGTCCGTCTCACCGCCCGCCAGGACCGATGACACGGTGCGCGCGGCGCACCCGACGTGGAAGCCTGGGCACCTTCGTCCAGATGGGTGCCGGATGCCAACAAGAACAGATAGTTAGATGGCGCGCGACGCCAAAAAGGGTGGTGGCGAAAAATTTTTGAAAGCCGACGCTAAAGTTCGCAAAAAGCCGGCCGCTAAATTGCCTGAACACGAATGAATGTGGGCTCCAGAGCGGACCCGGTTCGGTTCGGTAGGGTGCAAAGCACCGTCCCAGGAAAGAGGATTTGACGATGCCTCAGGTAATCAATACCAATATTGCTTCGCTTACCGCCCAGCGGAACCTGAACAAGTCCCAGGGCGCACTGTCCACCTCGCTCGAGCGCCTGTCCTCCGGTGTGCGCATCAACAGCGCCAAGGACGACGCCGCCGGGCTCGCCATCAGCAACCGTTTCACCGCGCAGATCCGCGGCCTCAACCAGGCTGTGCGCAACGCTAACGACGGCATCTCCCTGGCGCAGACCGCCGAAGGCGCTCTGCAGGAGTCCGGCAACATCCTGCAGCGTATCCGCGAGCTGTCGATCCAGTCGGCCAACTCCACCAACTCGGCCAGCGACCGTCAGAGCCTGCAGGCGGAAGTGAACCAGCTGATCTCCGAGCTGGACCGCATCGCCAACACCACCAACTTCAACGGCCTGAAGCTGCTGGACGGCTCCTTCACCTCGCAGACCTTCCAGGTCGGCGCGGATGCCAACCAGGCCATCTCGGTGTCGGTCAACGGCGCGACCACCGATATGCTCGGCGTGAACAAGGTTTCCGCGAACAACGAGAAGTACGGCATCACCGCCGCCAGCGCCAAGGGCGGCCCGATCGCCGTCACCCAGGCGCGCACGGCCATCGCCGCCGACGTCGCCGCTGCCCTGCCGCTGGCTAGCCCGGCGCAGACGCTGACGGTCACCAACCCGGACGGCACCTCGACCACCCACACCACGACCGCCGGCCACTCCGCCAAGCAGATGGCGGCCGACATCACGGCCAACCTGACCGGCGCGAAGGCCACCGCCAACCGCAACGCGGTCACCATCGACACCCGCAAGACCGCCGGTGTCAACATCGGTGACGAGGTCTCGTTCGTCCTGTCCGGTGACACGGCGGGCCAGGAACTGACCGTCACCTTCAACTACGGCGGCGGCGACCTGGCGACCGAAATGCGGGCGGCCATTGCCGACGCGGCGGCGGCTGCCGGCCAGATGCCCGACGACATCAAGGTCACCGACAACGGCGACGGCACGTTGACCCTGAGCAGCAAGAGCGGCGTCAACATCGGTATCCAGGACTTCGCGGTCGAAGACCATGCCTCGATTACCCTGAAGGATTTCAACGGTGTGGCCGAGGGCGACACGGTTTCCTTCGACGTTGACGGGGAGACCGTAACCATCGTCGGCACCGCGGACCTGAATTCGAACGATCAGGCGGCGATGGCGCGCGAGGTGTTCAACCAGCTGTCGGCGGCTTTCGATCCTGACCAGTACGAAGTCCGGCTCGACACCCAGGCCAACGCGGTTCAGGTGTTCAAGAAGGTCGACAACACCGCGATCGTCGTCGACGGCGTGGCCGACGATGACGGCAGCGGCGCGGGCACGGCCTTCTCCATCGGCGTGGCCGCCGGTGCCGGCTCCGACGACGACAACAACGGTACGGTGAGCACCACCGGCACCACGTCGATCTCGACCGGCCCCGAGGACGCGACCAGCACCATCATCTTCGGTGACCGCACGCTGACCGAAGACACCAACGACTCCGGCGTTGCCGTCGGCACGATCGACATCGAGATCGCCGAAGGCGCCACCATCAGCTCGAACGCGGCTAGCCAGAACAGCCTGTTCGGCACCTCGCAGGGCGCGGCCGCCACCACGATCTATCGCGGTGACGTTGACGCCGATGCCGGCAACCGTGTCGAGCAGCAGACGCTGACGATCACCGGCCCGTCCGCGGTCCGTGACGTCGACGTGGCCAAGAACGCCAGCGCCAAGGACATTGCCGCCGCGGTGAACAAGGTGGCCGGCGAGACCGGCGTGCAGGCGACCGCCCGCACCACCGCGACGCTGTCTAACCTGTCGGCCGACGGCGTGGTGTCCCTCAACCTCAACGGTAAGGACATCTCCGCCAACGTCACGAAGACCGATCTGAGCAATCTGGTCGACGCGATCAACGACCAGTCGGGCGCGACCGGCATCACGGCGAAGCTGAGCAACGACGGCGCCTCGATCGAGCTGCTGCATGACACCGGCGCCGACATCGTCATCAAGGACTTCAACAGCTCGGCAACCACCGATGACGTGAGCGTTTCGATGAACGTCACCGGCGCCAGCGGCAGCGCGGTGCGTCTGACGGACAGCAACGATCCGGACAAGGACGGCGACTCGACCGTGGTCGGCGGCAATGTGGAGTTCAAGTCCACTGGCGGCTACTTCAGCATCGCCTCCAACCTGTCGGCCGAGAAGGGCGGTCTGTTCGACGGCGTGGCCAACCAGCTGCAGGCGTCCGAGAAGCAGACGGTGCAGTCGATCGACATCTCCTCGGTGGAGGGTGCCACCCGCGCCATCGATATCGTCGACGGTGCGCTGGCCATGGTCGACAGCATCCGCGCCGACCTCGGTGCGGTGCAGAACCGCTTCGAGTCCACGATCTCCAACCTGCAGGTGACCGCTGAGAACGTCAGCGCCGCCCGCAGCCGGATCCTGGACACCGACTTCGCGGCGGAGACGGCGGAGCTGACCAAGGCGCAGATCCTGCAGCAGGCCGGTACGGCGATGCTGGCCCAGGCCAACAGCCTGCCGCAGGCGGTGCTCAGCCTCCTGGGCTAATCCAGGCAAGGGCCTTATGGGGTGGCGGGCAAGTTCCCGCCGCCCTCTTGATCTTTAGACGAGGATCATGGCCATGGTGAACAACGTTGTGGGGGACGTCGCGCCGCCGGGAATTGCGGTTGCGAAGTCCAAGAAAGACAATGCCGGGACGCCCGAGGCGATCCTGGCTTCTCGCGTTTTCGGAGCCACCGAGCCGGCGCGGCCGAGCGGCGAGCCGGTAGCCGAAGCCGCGCCCATGGATAAACTTGGCGCGGTTGTTGCTAGCATCAACGACTATCTGCAGACGGTCCGCCGTGACCTGGAGTTCTCGGTCAACGAGGACACGGGACGCGTGGTGGTGACGGTGCGCAACGCCGAAACCGGTGAGATCGTGCGGCAGATTCCGCCGGAGGAGGTGTTGAACCTCGCCGCGCGCATCGACGGTCACGATCGGGACAGCGGGTTGCTGGTCCAGGAGCGCGCCTGAATGGGCGTCGCCTTCCTTAAGGCGCAACCGGGGAGGGGATATGGCGGGAATTACGGTAGGCGGTCTGGCCTCGGGCTTGGACGTCAACTCCATCGTGGAGCAGTTGGTCGCGGCCGAGCGCGCGCCGACCGAAAAGCGGCTCGACTACAAGGAAGCCGTCTACACCGCGCAGATCTCCACCTACGGCACGCTCAAGAGCGCGCTGGCCAAGTTCCAGACCTCGGTGCGCGCTCTGTCCACGGCCAGCAAGTTCAACGCCCGCTCCGCCACCGTCAGCGATGACAAGGTTTTGACGGCGACGGCCAGCTCCATCGCCGAAGGCGGCAGCTATGCCATCAAGGTGAGCCAGCTCGCCCAGAGCCACAGCCTCGCCAGCGGCGCGTTCGCCTCCGTGACCGACGTGGTCGGCACCGGCAAGCTCACCATCCGCTTGGGTACCACCGAGTACGATCCCGACGACGGCAGCTACGCCGGCTTCCAGCAGAAGCAGGGCAGCTCGGTGATCACGGTGGACATCAACGCCGGCAACAACAGCCTCGAGGGCGTTCGCGACGCCATCAACGCCGCCGACGCCGGCGTGCAGGCCAGCATCATCAACGACGGCAGCGGCTACCGGTTGGTGGTCTCCAGCAAGGAAACCGGCGCCGACAACAGTATCCGGATCACGGTCAGCGACGACGACGGCTCGGATACCGACGGCAACGGCCTGTCCCGGCTGGCGTACAACGATCAGGCGACCAACCTGGAACAGACCATGGAGGCGCTGGACGCCAAGCTGACCGTCAACGGCTTGGCGGTGACCAGCTCCAGCAACACCGTCACCGGCGTCGTGCACGGCGTGACGCTGAACCTGAAGAGCGTGTCGGAGTCGCCGATCAATCTGAGCGTGGCGCGCGACAAGACGTCGGCGCGCAGCGCGATCGACGCCTTCGTCACCGCCTTCAACGAGCTCAACGCCATTCTCGACACGATGGGGCAGTACGATCCGGAGACGAAGCAGGCCGGCGTGCTGCAGGGCGATCCGTTGATGCGCAGCGTGGCCACCCAGATTCGGCGCGCGCTGCTGCCGACCGACCAGACCGGTCTGATCCTTGCCGACCTGGGCATCACCACCTTGGCCAAGGACAAGGTCCAGGACGACGGCACGACCCTGTTGGCCGGTAGCCTGGTGATCGACGAAGCCACCTTGAACAAGGTGATGGACGAGCGCTTCGACGACATCGCCAAGGTGTTCGTCGCCGCCGGCAACACCACCGATCCGGACGTGCGCTACACCGGCGTGAGCGGGGCCGCGCCGTCCGGCCGCTACGGCATCAACATCACCCAGCTCGCCACCCAGGCCAGCCTGCGCGGCGGGGCGATCGGCGGCGATGCCGGCAGCATCGGCATCGGTGGCAGCAACAACAGTTTCAGCTTGTTGGTGGACGGCGTGTCCAGCGGCACGATCACGCTACCCGAGGGCACGTATACCGCCGCCGAGCTGGCCGCCGAAATGCAGAGCCGGATCAACGGCGTGAAGGCGCTGAAGGATAAGGGCCTGTCGGTGGTGGTGGAGTTCGACGGCGAGGGTTTCGTGTTCAAGTCGGGCACTTACGGCAGCAAGTCCAGCATCGAGATGAAGACCGTCGGCAGCGAGCTGGCGGCGAAGCTGGGCTTGAGCGTCGGTGTCGGCAGTGCCGGCGTCGACGTGGCTGGCACCATCGGCGGCGTGCCCGCCATCGGCAATGGACGGACCCTGACCGGTACCGGCGCCGCCGGCGGCATCAGCTTGGAGATCGGCGGTACGACCACCGGCTCGCGCGGTTTCGTCGAGTTCTCGCGCGGCATGACCGAGAACCTGATCAGCGTGCTGGACAGCTTCCTCGCCAGCGACGGCCTGATTTCGGAGAAATTGGGCGCGCTCGACGACCGCATGGACGAGCTCACGGAGATGCGGGCGGCACTCGACGAGCGCATGTCCCGCACGGAAGCGCGCTATCGCGCCCAGTTCACGACCCTGGAGCTGCTGGTGAGCCAGCTCAACACCACCGGCACCTTCCTCGCCCAGCAGCTCGAGGCCTTGCCCGGCTTCAATAAGAAGGATTGACGGCCAGTTTCGGCAGCCCCTCCTGGGGCTGCTCGCCCAGGCTTCGCTCGGCGAGCGAGCGGAATTCTATCCGCCGAATTTCTGTCGCCATTTGGCGAATCGTCGAATTTGCCCCCTAAAGACTCCGGCGTTTCTGCCGAAATAGATTGCAAGGCCCAGCGTCATGTGGGCATTGTGATCAAGACGCTTGCGAGGGGTTGCTATGAGCTACGGCATGTCCAGCGGAATCCACCAGTATCAAAAGGTCGGCGCCTACGGAGCGGCGTATGCCGATCCGCACCGTCTGGTGCAGATGCTGCTCGACGGCGCGCTGGACCGCCTGGCGCAGGCGCGCGGCGCGATGGAGCGCAACGCCATCGCCGAGAAAGCCGAGTTGATCAGCAAGGCCGGGCGCATCATCGAGGGTCTGCAAGGCAGCCTCGATACCGACAAGGGCGGCGATATCGCCGCCAACCTGAACGACCTTTACGATTACATGCAGCGGCGCCTGTTGCATGCCAACGTACGCAACGACGTTGCCGCGCTGGATGAGATCAGCGGGCTGCTGCGCGAGATCCGTGCCGCCTGGGAAGCGATTCCGATGGAATACCGCCAGATTCCCGCCACCGGCACGGCAGGCTAGACTTATGCGCCATGCCTCTTGAGGACCAGGCCCAGCTGGCGGAGCGACTGCTGGAGCTGACGCAGGAAATGCTCCAGCTGGCGCGGGCCAAGGACTGGCCGGCGCTGGCCGAACGCGAACAGCAGCGCCACCAGCTGGCGCGGGATCTGTTCGCCCAGCCGGTTCCCAGGGAGCATGCCCCGACCGTCGCCGACTGCGTGCGCAAGGTACTGGACATCGACCAGGAGCTGATCACCCTGACCGAAAAGGGCAGGGACGAGGCGGCGCGGGCGATGCAGGAAGTGCGCACCGGGCAGAAGGCGCGCGATACCTATCGGCGCTTCTCGCGCTGAAGCTTCCTAGCGTGCGCCGCGCGCACCATCTTCTTAATACCGCTAGAATTTGCCGTAGTACCGCGGCCAGCGAATACTGATGGGTGCAGCGACCGCTGCGTGGCGCTTCGTCCTTTGTGTTTTTGGTCATTCCCGCGTAGGCGGGAACCCAGGCTCTTGCCCCCCATGGCGGGGGCAAGAGCGCCAAGCACATGTGACGCCGTGCGCCGTGGCGGGTGGCCGAAACTAAGCGATTGCGAGGAAGCGCTGCGATGGGCGAACTGCGATACCACGATCAGGTGCCGATCCGCTGGCAGGTGCTGACCGAGCCGCTGGCGGAAGCCGAGCTCGACCGCTACGCCCGCGACAACGAACGCCTGCTGCGGCAGCTGGCGGGTCTGGAAGCCTCGCTGGAAAGCGGCGAGGAGGACGGGCCGGCGCCGCGTTACCTGCAGGTGCTGGAATTGCGCCTTCAGCTCATGGCCGAGCTGCTGGCCGAGGTGCTGGCGCAAACCCGTCCGTTGCCGCCGCGGCGGTCGATCTGGCTGTCGGGCGCGGCCTTGGAGTGGATCGCTCCGCAGCCGCCGCAGGCGGGCGCGGACCTGCTGGTGGAGCTGTTCCTGCACGAGGCCTTGCCGCGGCCGCTTCGCCTGCCGGCGCGGGTGACGCAAGTCGACGCGCAGGGAGAACGATCGCGCGTGCAGACCACGCTCCAGTCGCTGGGCGACGGCGTGGTGGAGCAACTGGAAAAGCTGGTGTTTCGACAGCACCGGCGGATGGTGGCCAGTCGCCGCGGGCGAAGCGTCTGATTTCCGACGTGGAGCATCCGCGCTTCGGTCGCGGCGGACCTCGGTCCCGGGCTTTGGCCGAGGCGCGCTTCATTAGCCGGTGTCAAAAATTCTCACCATGAACTTGATCCCCGTCAGCGCAACGTCATTGCCTCGTTGACTTGCCCTCGGGGTTTCCCGTACCGTCGGATTCTTGACGGGATAACAACAATCTGTGGGCTTGCCACAACAATAGGGGTGGCCAGGACAGGATGTCCGAAGCAGTGCGAGCCTGCTTGGGAGATTCATGTGGTCAAGGTCCTGGTGATCGACGCCGACCGCCAACGGGCGGCGGGCATCGAAGCCGTCGTTCGCTTCCTCGATCATGACGTTACCGTACTGCCGTACGACGCCGATTTGGCGTCGGTTCGAACCGGGGAACGGGCCGCGCTGGCCCTGGTCGTTGCCGACCGGGGGCAAGGGCCCTGGCAGCAGGCGCTGGCCGCGCTGTGGGATGAGCTGCCGGACCTGCCGGTATTCCTGCTGGCGCCGCCTTCGCTCGGCCGTCTGAGCCATTCCACCGCCAGCGCCAGCGTGCTCGGCACCTTGGAGCTGCCGCTGAAGCAGGCGCAGCTGTCGGCCGCGCTGAAGCAAGCGCTAAGTCACAACTCGCAGAGCCGGGAGCGCGCGCCGCGCGGTTTCAGCGTGCCGAGGCTGGTGGGGCAGAGCCGGCCGATGCAGCGCATTCAGCAGCTGATCGCCCAGGTCGCGGCGAGCGACGCCAATGTGCTGATCCTCGGCGAGTCCGGTACCGGCAAGGAGGTGGCGGCGCGCAACATCCACGCTCAGTCGCCGCGCCGCAATAAGCCGTTCGTACCGATCAATTGCGGCGCCATTCCGGCCGATCTGCTCGAGAGCGAGCTGTTCGGTCACGAGAAAGGCGCGTTCACCGGCGCCATCACCGCCCGCCAGGGCCGTTTCGAACTCGCGCAAGGTGGCACGCTGTTCCTCGACGAGATCGGCGACATGAGCCTGCACATGCAGGTGAAGCTGTTGCGCGTGCTGCAGGAGCGCTGCTTCGAACGGGTGGGCAGCAACAAGACCATCGAGGCGGACGTGCGTATCGTCGCCGCCACCCATCGCAACCTCGAGCAGCGGATCCGCGACGGGCTGTTCCGCGAGGACCTGTTCTACCGTCTGAACGTCTTTCCCATCGAGCTGCCGGCGCTGCGCGACCGCCCTAGCGACATTCCCGTGCTGGTGGAGGAAATGGTTCGCCGCATCGAGGAGGAGGGCCGCGGCGCGGTGCGCTTCTCCGCCGCGGCGATGTCGGCGCTCACCCAGTACCACTGGCCCGGCAATGTGCGTGAGCTGGCCAATCTGGTGGAACGCCTGGCGATTCTCTGCCCGTACGGCGAGGTCCAGCTCGACGACCTGCCGGAGAAGTTCCTGCCGCAGGGGATGGGCGAGGCGGAACCGCTGGCGCTGCCCGTGCATTTCGCCGCGGCGCTGGCCGCGGTCGACGCCGAGCCGGAAGCGGAGCCCGAGCCTGTACCGGAGCCGGCACCGGCACCGTTGGCGGTGGCCGAGTACGTGGCGGAGCGAGCTCCAGAGCCCGCCATGCCGCCTTTCCCGGCGTTCCAGCCCGTGGTCGCGAATAGCGGCTTCAGCCTGCCGCAGGTGGACTGGCAGGGCGGCGGCATCGATCTCAAGGAATTCCTGGCCGAGTTGGAAGTCGGGCTGATCCGCCAGGCGCTGGAGGAATCCGGCGGCGTGGTGGCGCAGGCAGCCAAGCTGTTGGGGCTGCGGCGCACGACGCTGGTGGAGAAGCTGCGCAAGTACGGCATCCAGCGGTTCGAGGACGAAGCGTCGGAAGCTTGACGGGGGAGCGCTGCTTTCCCCCCCTGTGGGAGCGGCTTGGCCGCGAATGTCTTTCGTCGCGAATTCAAAGGCATTCGCGGCAAAGCCGCTACCACATGTGAAGAGAACCACCCGCCGCTAGCCTTGGCCCGGAACATGCATAAGCCATCGCCAGAATCTCTCCGCGAGGTGGGCGATGGACACGAATCAGATCAATCAGGTGCTCGCGCAAATGCGGGCCATGGCCGCGCAAGCCGGGATGGCGCCTACCGCCAAGCCCGAGCCGCAGGCGGTCCCGGCCAACAGCTTCGCCGATGTGCTGAAGGACGCCGTTGGGACCGTCAACCGCATGCAGAACGAATCGACGCAGAAGTCCGAGGCCTTCCTCCGCGGCGAAGACATCCCGCTGACCGAGGTCATGGTGTCCATGCAGAAGGCGCGGGTCGGGTTCGAGGCGGCGAAGCAGGTGCGCAACCGCCTGCTCGAGGCCTATCAAGAAATCTCCCGGATGCAGGTCTAGGGGTTGAAGCATGGCCGACGAGGCCCGTTCACTGACCACCGCCGAAAACGAAGGCAGCAGCAGCGGCGCCGCCAGCAAGCTGCCGGCGCCGCTCGCCCAGCTCAAGGAGCGCTTCGGTGAGCAGGCGCTACGCAAGGCAGGCCTGATCGCCGGTCTGGTGGCGTCGATCGCCGCCGGTGTTCTGCTGTTCGTGTGGGCGCAGGAGCCGACCTATCGGCCGCTGTACGGCAAGCTCGCCGAGCGCGACGCCGCCGCCATCGTCGAGGCACTGAAGGCCGCCGGGGCGGACTACCGGCTCGACCCGAACAGCGGCGAGATCAGCGTGCCGGCCGGCGACGTGGCCAAGCTGCGCTTGCACATGGCCAGCCAGGGCCTGCCGGAGGGCAGCGGCACCGCCGGTTTCGAGTCGCTGCAGAAGGAGCAGGGCTTCGGTACCAGCCAGTTCATGGAGAACGCTCGCTTCCAGCGCGCGCTGGAAACCGAGCTGGCGCGCTCGATCAGCTCCATCCAGGTGGTCGAGAGCGCCCGTGTGCACCTGGCGGTGCCGAAACAGTCGGTGTTCATCCGCGAGCGCGACAAGCCCACCGCATCGGTGGTGGTGAACCTGGTGCCCGGGCGCTCGCTCACCGACGGCCAGGTGGCGGCGATCGTGCACATGGTCGCCAGCAGCGTGCCGGAGCTGCTGCACGAGAACGTCACCGTGGTCGACCAGCGCGGCCGGCTGCTGTCGCGCAAGGAAGAGCCGGCGTTGGCCGATATCACCACCGCTCAGCTCGAATTCCGCCAAACGCTCGAGGACGGCTACGTCCGTCGCATCGAGAATCTGCTCGCGCCGATGTTCGGCGCCAACCGCGTTCGCGCCCAGGTCAGCGCCCGCCTCAACTTCGCCCAGGAGGAGAGCACCCAGGAGGTGTTCGACCCGGAGCGCAGCGCGGTGCGCAGCGAGCAGCTCAACGAACAGCGCACCGTGGACGACCGCCTCGCCAGGGGCGTGCCCGGCGCGCTCACCAATCAGCCACCGCAGGCCGGCACGCTGTTGCCGGGCCAGATCGATCCGCGCCTTCCGCCGGACGGTGCCGCCACGCCCACGGTTACCAACGAAAGCAGCTCGGCCACGCGCAACTACGAAATCACCAAGACCATTCGCCACAGCAAGGCGCCGGTCGGCACCATCGAGCGTTTGTCGGTGGCCGTGCTGGTGGACCAGAAGATCGTCACCGACGCCGACGGCAACGTCACCCGCGAGCCGATGAGCCAGGCCGAGCTGGACCAGATCGCCGGGCTGGTGCGGGAGGCGGTGGGCCTGGACGCGACGCGCGGCGATTCCATCAACGTAATCAGCGCCGCCTTCCAGGGTGCGGACGACGCCGACAGGATTCCCTGGCACGAGCAGCCGCGCGTGTGGGAAGCGGGCAAGCTGCTGCTGGTGGCCATCCTCGGCCTGGTATTGCTGCTCAAGGTGATCGCGCCGATCGTGCGCAGTCTGCTGGGCCTGGATAAGCCCAAGGAGCAAGAGGCCGAGACCGAACAACCCGAGCAGCCGCCGCTGCTCGAAGCCGCCGCCGAGCATCCGCAGCTCGCCGCGCCGGAGGACATCGACGCCGCCGACGAGTCGCGGCCGCAGCTGCCCGGTCTCAGCGTGAACTCGTACGAGGATGCGCTGACGCTGGCGCGGCAGGTGGTAAGTCAGGAGCCGGCCGTGGCGGCCAGCGTGGTCAAGAATTGGTTGGCCGAAGATGAACGATAAGAGCAAAGAACCCGGCAAGCTTAGCGGCGCCGACCGGGCGGCGATCTTCCTGATGAGTCTGGGCGAGGACGAGGCCGCCGAGATCCTGCGTCACCTCGGACCGAAGGAGGTGCACAAGATCGGCACCGCCATGACCACGCTGCAGAACGTCACCCGCGAGCAGGTCAACACGGTGGTGCAGGAGTTCGTCAGCACCGTGTCGGAGCAGACCTCGCTGGGTGTCGGCAACACCGAATACATCCGCAAGGTGTTGATCAAGGCGCTGGGCGAGGACCGCGCCAACAGCATCATCGACCGCATCGTCATGGGCGGCACCAACCGCGGGTTGGAGCAGCTGAAGTGGCTGGACGGCAAGACCATCGCCGAGATGATCCGGCTGGAACATCCGCAGATCATCGCCATCGTGCTGTCCTATCTCGACGCCGACCAGGCCGCGCAGGTGCTCAACGAACTGCCCGAGCGGGTGCGTCACGACATCATCATGCGCATCGCCACGCTCGAGGGCGTGCAGCCGGCGGCGCTGCAGGAGCTGGACGAGATCATGGAGCGCCAGTTCTCCGGCAAGCAGCGCCTGAAGTCGTCGTCGCTGGGCGGGCCGCAGGCGGCGGCCAGCATCCTCAATTTCCTCGACTCCAGTGTCGAGACCAGCATCATGGAGCAGATCGCCGAGGTCGACTCCGATCTGTCGCAGAAGATCCAGGACCTGATGTTCGTGTTCGACGACCTCAAGGAGGTCGACGACCGCGGAATCCAGCTGCTGCTGCGCGAGATCAGCACCGATATGCTGGTGGTCGCGCTCAAGGGCGCGGACGACCAGCTGCGGCAGAAGGTCTTCAAGAATCTCTCCAAACGCGCCGCCGAGATGCTTGCCGACGACCTGCAGGCCAAGGGGCCGGTGCGGTTGTCCGAGGTCGAGGCTGCGCAGAAGGAAATCCTGAATATCGCCAAGCGCCTGGCCGACGACGGCCAGCTGGCGCTGGGCTCCGGCGGTGAAGCGTATATCTGATGGCTATTCAGAAAGTCATTCGCGGCGAAGAGGGTGGGGCATTCAGTCGCTGGGAGCTGCCGCAGGTGGGACAGCCCGCGCCGCGGCAACCGGAGGCCGCGCCGACGCGCGAACCCGAGCCGGAGCCCGCGATCGTGCCGGCGGCGCCGAGCGTCGCCGAACTGGAGGCGCTGCAGAAGCAGGCGTACGACGAGGGCTTCGCCGCCGGCAGGAAGGAGGGTTACGACGCCGGTCATAAGGAAGGCCTGGAGGCGGGTCACAAGGAGGGCTTCGAGGCTGGACACAAGGACGGCCTGGAGGCCGGCCACAAGGATGGACTGGCGAACGCGCAGAAGGAGGGCCGCGAGCTGGCGGCACGGCTCAAGCGTGCCCTCGACACGCTGGCGCAGCCGATGCGCGAGCTGGACGAGGCGGTGGAGCAGCAGTTGACGCACATGACCCTGCTGCTGGCCAGCCAGGTGATCCGCCGCGAACTGCATACGCAGCCGGGCGAGATCGTCGCCTGCGTGCGCGAAGCCTTGGCGCTGCTGCCGCTGAGCGCGCGCGACGTCAAGGTACACATGCATCCCGACGACGCCCGCTTCATCCGCGAGAGCATGGGCGAGGGCGAGGAACCGGCCTGGAAGATGGTCGAGGATCCGGGTGTGAGCCGCGGCGGCTGCCGTGTGGTGACATCGTCCAGCTACATCGACGCCACCCTGGAACGGCGGCTGGCGGCGTTGGCGAGCGATCTGCTCGGCGGCGACCGCGCGGACGACAACGGGGCCGCGGAATGACCACGCCGGACGTTCCCCGCGCCGGCGAATGGCTGGCACGCCTCAAGCAACGCGAGCAGCGGGTGCGTCGGCCCGAGTTGATCGTCGAGGGCGTGTTGCGGCGCATGGTCGGACTCACGCTGGAGGCCGAGGGCTGCACCGCGCCGGTGGGCGCGCGCTGCCAGATCCAGACCGCCGGCGGCGGCGGACTGGTCGCGGAGGTCGTGGGTTTCTCCGGCGACCGGCTGTACCTGATGCCGACCGGCGACATGCACGGTCTCACGCCCAATGCGCGGGTGGTGCCGCTCACCGGCGGTTCGGCCGTGCGGATCGGGCCGGGCGTGCTCGGGCGGGTGCTCGACGGCGCCGGCCGGCCGCTCGACGGTGCCGGCCCGCTGGAAGCGGACACCGAGTTGCCCTTGGTCGGCCGTACCATCAATCCGCTGGGCCGGGCGCCGATCCGCACGCCGTTGGACGTGGGTGTGCGTGCCATCAACGCGTTGCTGACCGTGGGGCGCGGCCAGCGTATGGGCCTGTTCGCCGGCACCGGCGTCGGTAAATCGGTGCTGCTGGGCATGATGACCCGGTATACCAACGCCGACGTGGTGGTGGTGGGCCTGATCGGCGAGCGTGGCCGCGAGGTCAAGGAATTCATCGAGGACATCCTGGGCGAGGAGGGGCGCCAGCGCGCCGTGGTGGTGGCGGCGCCGGCCGACGAATCGCCCTTGATGCGGCTGCATGGCGCCATGCTCGCCACCTCCATCGCCGAGTACTTCCGCGACCAAGGCAAGCAGGTGCTGCTGCTGATGGATTCGCTCAGCCGCTTTGCCCAGGCCCAGCGCGAGATCGGTCTGGCCATTGGCGAGCCGCCCACCACCAAGGGTTATCCACCATCGGTGTTCGCCAAGCTGCCCAAGCTGGTGGAGCGCGCCGGCAACGGCCCGCAGGGCGGCGGTTCGATCACCGCGTTCTACACGGTGCTGGCGGAAGGGGACGACCAGAACGACCCGGTCGCCGACGCCGCCCGCGGTATTCTCGACGGCCACATCGTGCTTACCCGCGCGCTGGCCGATCAGGGGCATTACCCGGCCATCGACATCGAGCAGTCGGTGTCGCGCGCTATGATCAACATCACCGAGCCGGCCCACCGCAAGCTGGTGCAACGCTTCAAGCAGCTCTATTCGTTGTACCGGCAGAACCAGGACCTGATCAGCGTCGGCGCCTATCAGAAGGGTTCGGACGCGCGCATCGACGAGGCCATCGCGATGCAGCCGCGGCTGATGCAGTTCCTGCGTCAGAACGTTGACGAGAAGATGAGCGTCGACCAAAGCTTGAAGGACCTGGTGAACTTGCTCGGTATCGAAAGACCCTAAGCGGCGGTTACTTACGAGTTGTACCGGAGGTAATGCGTGACCCGCTCGCAGCGCATGGAACCCGTGCAGAAGCTGACCGAGGAGCGTGCCAACGCCGCCGCTAAGGCGTATGGCGAGGCGCGCGAGCGGAGCGAGGAACAGCGTAGGCGCCTAGGTCAGCTGACCAGTTTCCGCGACGACTACCTGAGCCAGCGCACCAGCAGCGGCGAGAGCGGCATCGACGGTTTTCGCCTGCGTGACTACAACGCATTCATTGCCCGCATCGACGCCGCGATCCAGCATCAGCGCGGCGTGATCGAGCAGGCCGAGGCGGACGCGGAGCGTCTGCGCAAGGTCTGGATGGAACTGTTGGGCCGCGCCCGCGCGGTGGACAAGGTGGTGGACCGCTACCAGGACGAGGAGCGCCGCACGGAAGAGCGCCGCAACCAACGCCAGAACGACGAGTTGGCGCAGAGACGGCGTCCGCTGGATTTGGACTAGGGCTGGCCCGGTCCTTGCAGAACGGTCGATATCGAATTGGGCCTTACTGGAGCCAGACATGATTGCCAGCCCTGGATTGCACGCCAAGCTGCAGACCGTAGTCGACAAGCTGTCCGCCGATGGCGGCGGTTCGGGGGAGGGCGGCGATTTCCTGCAGGCGCTGATGGGTGAGCTGCCGGCCGAGGCGCGGGAGCTCAAGCCCGAGGAATTGGTGGCCTGGCTCGAGGACCACGCGGTGAACCTGTTGCCGGCTTCGGCGGTGCCGGTCGACACCGCGGTGCCGGCGTACGGCCAGGGCGGTGATCCCGTGTCGCTGCTCGGCGCGCTGATGAGCACACGGCCCCAGGACATGGCGCTGATGGGCGCCGCGCAGGGCGAAGAGGCCATGCTGCAGGCCGGTCTGTTGGAGGCCGCGAACGCCGAGGCGGCGCTCGATGCCGACGCTTTTCCGCTGATGGCGCAGACCGCTTCCGCGCGCGCCCTGGACAGCCGTGCCACCAGCACCGACGTGCCGGAATTCGTGTTGCGCACGCCCGTGCAGCATCAGGATTTCGGCCAGGCGCTGGGCGAGCGGCTCACCTGGCTGGTACGCCAGGACGTGCAGCAGGCGCGGATCATCCTGGACCCTCCCAATCTCGGACCGCTGGAGATCACCTTGTCGATCAAGGATGATCAGGCCAGCGTGATGATCACCGCCCAGCACCCGCTGACGCGGGAAGTGATCGAGGCCGACAGCCAGCGTCTGCGCGGCATGCTCGGTGATAACGGCTTCAGCATGGTGGACGTCAACGTCTCCCAGGGCCAGCAACAGCAGCAAGGCGGCGAGCAGCGGCCGAGCCTGACCGGTTCCGTCCTGGCGAACGGTATCGATGGCGCCGAGGAGGGCGCGCAGGGCGAGACGCGAGTCGAGCGTCGCGGACTCGGTTTGGTGGATCATTACGCCTAACGTTGCGTCGACTGAGCAACGGCGTCGATCGGCGGGCGGAGTGACGGAGAACCGGCACCCGCACGCTAGGCGCCGGAAAGTTGGCGCAAGCCGATGGCTGAATATCTGGCACAGCTCTTGCTGCGCCGGTGGTGACTAATCGAGGAGTTTCTGGATGTCGGATGCTAAGGCCGCGCCCGCGGCAACGGGTGTTTCCAAGTCGGCGCTGATCGTCATCATCCTGGTGGTGCTGCTGCTCGGCGTCGGGACCACCGCGGCGCTGTTCTTCTCCGGGGTCCTCAGCCAGCCGCAGGCCGCCGCGCAGTCCTCCTTCATGCCGATGCCCCGGCCGCCGATCTACATGCCGCTCGATCCTCCGCTGGTGGCGAATATCGATCGCAACGGCCGCATCGGCTTCCTGCAGGTGACGGTGCAGTTGATGACGCGCGAGCCGAGCGTGAAGGAAGGCGTCGAGGCTCACATGCCGGTCATTCGCAACAATCTGCTCATGCTCCTGAGCAGCAAGTCCTACGAGCAGGTCATGTCGGTGGACGGCAAGCAGGCGTTGCGCCGCGAGGCCCTGGACGAAGTCAACCGGATCCTGGAGGCGCGTCTGGTCCCAGGACGGGTGGAGGACCTGTACTTCACCGGCTTCGTGATGCAGTAGCCATGGCCACCCACGACATTCTCAGCCAGGACGAAATCGACGCGCTGTTGCACGGTATCGACGGCGGCGACGTCGAAACCGAGCAGGACAGAGGCCCGGACGGCCAGATCCGCGCCTACGACTTCAATTCGCAGGAGCGCATCGTGCGTGGGCGCATGCCCACGCTGGAAATGATCAACGAGCGCTTCGCGCGCCTGTTCCGCATCGGTCTGTTCAACATGCTGCGCCGCACGCCGGAAGTGTCCGTCGGCGGCGTCGAGTTGATGAAGTTCTCCGAGTACGTGCACACCCTGTTCGTGCCCACCAGCCTGAACATGGTCAAGGTACTGCCCTTGCGCGGCACCGGGCTGTTCGTGGTGGACCCGAAGCTGGTGTTCATCCTGGTGGACAATTTCTTCGGCGGCGACGGCCGCTTCTTCGCCAAGATCGAAGGCCGCGAGTTCACCGCCACCGAGCAGCGCGTGATCCGCAACGTGCTCAACCAGGCCTTCATCGATCTGAAGCAGGCCTGGAACCCGGTGCTGAACGTCGACTTCGAGTACCAGAGCTCGGAGGTGAATCCTCAGTTCGCCAATATCGTCAGCCCCACCGAGGTGGTGGTGGTGAGCCGTTTCCACGTCGAGCTCGACGGCGGCGGTGGCGATCTGCACGTGACCTTGCCCTACAACATGGTCGAGCCGATCCGCGATCTGCTCGACGCTGGCGTGCAGAGCGACCGCAACGAGGTCGACGAACGCTGGACCCGCTCCTTGCGCGATGAGATGAAGACCGCGACGGTCACGCTTTCCAGCGTGCTTACCGAGGTGGAGATCAGCCTGCGCGATCTGCGCAACCTGCGCCCCGGCGACATCATCCCGATCGAGATGCCGGAGTTGGTCACCGTATTCGCCGAGGACATCCCGGTATTCAAGGGCCGATTCGGCGTGTCCGACGGCAACAACGCCGTCAAGATCACCAGCGCGATTCGCCGTCCCAGCGAGCGCGATGTCATCCCGAACCTGAGGCAGCCCAAATGAGCGAACAGATCGACAACATCGGCGACGATTGGGCGGCGGCACTGGCCGAGCAGGCCGGCTCCGACGGCGCCAAGTCCGGCAAGGCGCGCCCCGCGCCGCTGGACGAGTTGCAGGAGGACCCGGGCAGCCGGGCGACCGACGAGGACATCAACCTCGATGTGATCCTGGACATCCCGGTCACGTTGTCGATGGAGATCGGCCGCACCAAGATCCCGATCCGCAACCTGCTGCAGCTTAACCAAGGTTCGGTGGTGGAATTGGATCGCCTCGCCGGCGAGCCGCTGGACGTGCTGGTCAACGGCACGCTAGTGGCGCACGGCGAGGTGGTGGTGGTGAACGAGCGCTTCGGTATCCGCCTGACCGACGTGGTCAGCCCGGCGGAGCGGGTGAAGAAGCTGAAGTAGGGCGCGGCGCCCGCTACGCGGAAGCGCGCCGTCAGGTGGCGCGCTATCGATCGAGTAGAGTCGAGGGTTTCCATGAGTGTATCGATCGCGCCGGTGATGACGGCCGCCCGGCGCATCCTCATCGCCGCCGCCGGGCTTTTGACGGCCACCAGCGCGATGGCCGCGCAACAAGCACCGGCCGCGCCCGGCGTCGATGCCGGTTCCCTGCTGCGATTGATCTTCGGGCTGGCGGTGGTGATTGCCGCCATCGTCGGTCTTGCCTGGCTGCTGCGGCGCATGGGCGCGGTCGGCGGCGGTACCGGCGGCCAGCTCAAGGTGCTGGGCGGGCTGCAGGTGGGACAGCGCGAGCGGGTGGTGTTGATCCAGGTCGGCGACAAGCAACTGCTGCTCGGTGTGGCGCCAGGGCGGGTACAGACTTTGCATGTGCTGGATCAGCCCTTGGAGGGGCTGGCCGAGCCGCCGCTTGGGGCGCGGCCCAACGCACAGGATGCTCCCTTTGCGGAACGGCTGCGTCGGGCGATGCAGCAGCAACGTGAGAAGTAAGCGTGCCCCAAACCGCTGGTTCCACCGGCTCGGCTTGTCGGAGCGCCCGGTCTAGCACCGCCACCGGGTCCGCCTGGCTGCGCGGCCTGGGTTTCCTGCTGCTGGCGCTGCTACCGCTCGCCGCCGGCGCGCAGGGCTCCACGCCGGCGCTCGAGGCGTTCACCGTTCAGAACACCGCGAACGGTGAAACCTACAGCCTGAGCTTCCAGATTCTGGTCTTCATGACGCTGCTGACGCTGCTGCCGGCGGCGTTGCTCATGATGACCTCGTTCACCCGCATCATCATCGTGCTGAGCCTGCTGCGTACCGCGCTGGGCACGGCCGCGGCGCCGTCGAATCAGGTGCTGGTGGGCTTGGCGCTGTTCCTGACGCTGTTCGTGATGGCGCCGGTGTTCGAGGAGGTGAACAGCACGGCGCTGCAGCCCTACCTGAACGAGCAACTGCGGCCGGAGCAGGCGTTGGCCGAGGCAGCCAAGCCGATTCGCAAGTTCATGGTGGCGCAAACGCGCGAGAGCGACATCGCGCTGTTCATGCGCATAGCCCACCGCGAGCCGGTGGAGAGCGTGGATCAGGTGCCGTTGACCATCCTGATTCCGTCCTTTCTCACCAGCGAGTTGAAGACGGCTTTTCAGATCGGCTTCATCATCTTCCTGCCGTTCCTGGTGATCGACCTGGTGGTGGCCAGCGTGCTGAT
>Ga0182741_1001158_pt1 | contig 35913 bp, 35 predicted proteins | sample eDN5th37CBELigOP_FD_128874 | JGI IMG/M metagenome (GOLD analysis project Ga0182741, IMG submission 128874) | Enriched Organic Plus compost microbial communities from Emeryville, California, USA - eDNA 5th pass 37_C BE-Lig OP (version 2) (version 2) ... | reverse complement strand
GAGCCCGAGGGCGCCGCGGTGGCGACGCGCCGCCGAGCACGGCGAAGGGCCGCCTCGCGGCGGCCCTTCGATCCATCCCGTCGGGCCGAGAGGATTTGAACCTCCGACCTCTTGACCCCCAGTCAAGCGCGCTAACCAAACTGCGCCACGGCCCGGGATTGGGTCACTGACCGTACCAGACCTCACCCAGGATCCCGCCAGCCCAGAGCCCGGCGTAGACGGCCACGGCCACCAGCGCGGCCAGGACCACGACGGCGACGAGGCGGACGATCGCCCCCGAGCGCGAGTCGTCGAGGCCCTCGGGCTCGAGCGGGGGGAGCGCGGCCAGGTTCGGGTCGTCCTCGTCGTCGTGGCGGAGCGATCCGAGGCCGCTGCGGCGCTCGTCGGCGCGCAGCTCGAACCAGACGACCTTGCCCTGCCCGGGGAGCAGGTCGGTGCCCCAGCGGGTGGCGACGGCGTCCACCATCCCGAGCCCCGAGAAGAGCCGGTCCACCGGGTCGTCGCCGCCGAGGAGATCGCCCGTGGACGCGGTCCCCGAGCGGGAGCGGGCGAGGTGGCGGGGCAGCCGGGGCAGCTCGCCGGAGCGGTCGATCACCTCGATCCGCACGCTCGACCCCTGGCGTTGGGCCTGCACGAAGAACGGGCGGCGGGTGTGCAGGACGGCGTTGGTGGCGAGCTCGCTCGTCAGCAGCGCGGCGGAGTCCACGAGGTCGTCGAGGCCCCAGTCCTGGAGGCGGTCGACGACGAACAGGCGCGCCGCTCGGACGCTCGTGGGATCGGGTCGGCACTCGAGGCGGTCCTCCACGCCCTCCTCCGTACCCGGCACCGCAGCGGCGGAAACGGACGATCCGGCTCAGAGGTGATGGGCGACCCAGACCAGCCCCTGGACGAGCCGCCAGCCGAGGTAGGCGACGACGGCCACGACGAGGAGCTTGAAGTGCCACGGGGCCCGGTCCCGCCCCTCGACGGCCGGCGCCGGGCCGGTGGGCTCAGCCACCTGGCGGCCGCAGCTCGGGCAGGTGCCGTCGGCGTTCAGGGTGTTCGGGTTCCAGAAGCGGTCGCAGGTCTCGCACCAGGGCACGGCGCCAGTGTCGCCGCCGCTCCGTCGGCCGCCAAACCGGGCTCAGACCGGCGGCACGCCGTGGCGCCGGTCGGAGAACGAGCGGTCCTTGTCCGCCGCGGTCGACAGCCGGCGCACCAGCTCCCCGCGGAGCTGCTCGGGCTCGACGACCGCGTCGATCACGAGCTCCGACGCCAGCCGGTACAGGTCCACGTCCTCCTCGTAGAGGGCCCGCTGCTCGGCCACGAACGCGGCCCGCTCCTCTGGGTCCTCGATGGCGGCGATGCGGTTGGCGTACACGGCGTTCACCGCCGCGTCCGGGCCCATCACGGCGATCTTGGCGGTGGGCAGGGCGATCGTCGCGTCGGGCTCGAAGGCGGGGCCGCACATCGCGTAGAGGCCGGCGCCGTAGGCCTTGCGGACGATCACCGAGATCTTCGGGACGGTGGCCTCGCTGACCGCGGTGACCATCTTGGCGCCGTGGCGGATGATCCCCTGGCGCTCGACCTGGGTGCCGATCATGAAGCCGGGCACGTCGGCCAGGAACACGAGCGGGACGTTGAACGCGTCGCACCACCAGACGAACCGGGCCGCCTTGTCGGCGGAGTCCACGAAGAGGGTGCCGCCGAGGTGGGCGGGGTTGTTGGCGACGATCCCCACCGGCCGCCCCTCGAGCAGCGCGAACCCGACGATCAGCTCGGGCGCGAACAGGGGCTTGATCTCGAAGAAGCTCTCGGCGTCGACGAGCGCGTCGATCACGTCGTGCATGTCGTAGCCCTGGGCGTCCGCCTCCGGGATGAGCTCTGCGGTGAGCGGGCGGGCCGGCGGTGCGGGCTGGTAGACCGGCGGCGCCTCCCGCCAGGACTGCGGGAGGTAGGCGAACACCGCCTTGGCCTGCTCGATGGCGTCGTCGTCGTCGATGGCCAGGTTGTCCCCGCATCCCGAGACCGTGGCGTGCATCCGGGCGCCGCCCATGTCCTCGAGCGTGGTCCGCTCGCCGATCACCACCTCGGCCATGCGGGGCGAGCCCAGGTACATGGACGCGTTGCCCTCGACCATGATCACCACGTCGCAGAAGCTCGGGATGTAGGCGCCGCCGGCTGCGCTCGGACCGAACAGGCAGCAGATCTGCGGCACCTTCCCGGACAGGCGGACCTGGTTGTAGAAGATCCGCCCCGCGCCCCGTCGCCCGGGGAACAGCTCCACCTGGTCGGTGATGCGCGCCCCGGCCGAGTCGACGAGCCAGAACACCGGCAGCGAGTGCCTGAGGGCGTGCTCCGTGAGGCGCACGATCTTCTCGACGGTGCGGGCCCCCCAGGACCCCGCCTTCACCGTGGGGTCGTTGGCCACCACGCACACCGGCCGACCGTCGACCCGGCCAACGCCGGTGACCACCCCGTCCGCGGGCAGGTCCTCCGCCATCGTGTTGGCGAGCAGGGCGTCCTCCACGAAGCTGCCCTCGTCGAGGAGCAGCGCGAGGCGGTCGCGCACGAAGCGCTTGCCCTGCCGCTCGAGCTTGGCCGCCTCCTTGTGGAGGTTGCCCGCTCGGGCCCGCTCGACGCGGGCGCGGAGCTCGGGGTCGCTCACGGCGACCGGCGGATGGCCAGGATGGCCACGTCGTCGGTCATGGGCTCGGTGGCGAACTCGCGGGCGGCCTCGAGCAGCGACTTGCAGAGCACGTCGGGGGTCACGCCCGGGTCGCGGCGCAGCAGGTTCGCCACCCGCTCCTCGCCGAAGAGCTGGTCGCCGGCGCGGGCCTCGGCCAGCCCGTCGGTGTAGAGGAGGAGCAGGTCGCCGGGGTCGAGCGGGATCTCCCGGCTCGTGTAGGTGCCCTCCGGGTCGAGCATGAGCAGCGGGCCGGTGGCGCGGATGCCGCGCACCTCGCGCTCGTGCCAGAGCCACGCCGGCGGGTGCCCGGCCGAGGCCACCCGCAGCGTGGCCGCCTCGGTGTCGAACACGACGATGCACAGCGAGATGAACTCCTCCTCCCGCCCGAGGGAGGACATCTGCCGGTTGAGCTCCTCGAGGGCCTGGGCCGGGTCCCGGAACTGTCGGAGGAACACCCGCAGCAGGTACTTGGCCTGGAAGGCGGTGATCGAGGGCTCGATGCCGTGGCCGGTGACGTCGCCGATCACCGCCGCCACCCGGGTGGGCGCGACGGGGAACACGTCGTAGAAGTCCCCGGCCATCATCCCGGTGCCGGCCTGGTACACCCGGCCCAGCTCGAAGCCCGGGATGACGGGCAGCTCCTCCGGGGCCAGACGAGCCGCCCAGCGGCGGGGTGCCAGCTCCTCCTGGGAGAGGACCTCCTCGGCCCGCCGCTCGATCAGCGCCCGGTCCTCGGCGAGGCGGGCCTCGCGGCGGAAGTCCCGTCCGTAGAGGAGCGACAGGCCCACCGGGATCAGCACGAGGGCGAAGAAGGAGCTGGCCTCCTCCGTGTCCCACACCGCCCCGACGGCCGCGGCCACCGCGATGACCGCGTAGAGCGTGACCGTGTGCAGCTCCTTGCGGTAGGCCGACCGGGCGAGCACGGTCGCCTCGGCCTCCGGGCCCAGCTCGTCTTCGACCCGGTCCCACACCCGCAGGAACCGGCGTGCCGAGCGGCCCCAGACGACGGCGGCGATGAGGGCGGCGATCGCCACCAGGGCCAGGATCGTCGTTGCCATGACCGGACCGACGTTACCGGGCGGGTCGGGGTGCGCAAGGGTCGGAGCGGACGCTCAGGTCCCGGGGACCGGCGTCCGCTCCCCCGTCCAGGCCGACACGTCCACGCCGAGGCGCTTCATCCCGGCCACCACCGCCCGGGGGTCGAGCGTGGCCGGCGGCCAGTCCGGATCCCACATCCGGGCGTCCGCAGTGGCCCTCACGAAGGCCGCCGCCTGCTCGATCGTGAGCAGCACCCCGCGCCGGCACACGATGCGCTCGTAGCGCTCGGCGTGGGCGGCGTCGAGCACGAAGTTCATCGAGTCGCACTGGTGGACGATGTCGTCGTTGTTCCAGTCCCAGGGGGACGTGCTGATGTGGACCCGCACCCCATCGGCGCCGCGGACGACGCCGTCGCGGGCCCGCAGGGCGATCGGTGCCAGGCAGCAGGCGCAGTAGCTGCGCAGCTCGAGGTCCTGCCCCTCGAACGGGGGCATCCGGGAGATGGCCACCGACTCGAGGGCGCAGCCGGCGTAGGAGTGGAACGTCCCGTCGCGCCACACCTCGACCTGGCTCGGGTAGCTCGAGAACGGCTGGAACTTGAGGACGTTGCAGTTCTGGCTGTCCTGGTCGACCACGCAGACGATCCCGAGCTGGAGCTCCTTGTAGGCCTGCACGATCTGCCGCCGGTCGAGGCCGGTGCCCTCGTGGACCGCCCGCAGGTTGGGCCCCCGCCCCGTGGCGCACCAGTGCTCGTAGACGAAGGCCCGCAGGGCCTTGGCCTCGGAGGAGAACTCGAAGGGCGGCACGTGCTGGGGCATGGGGGCAGGCTAGACCCCCGATCTGACGCCCCGTCAGGATCGGGGCGGCCGGTAGCGTGGCGCGATGCCGGAGCTCGACGTCGACCTCGCCCGCCGGCTCACGCCGGGCTGCCACGAGGTGCTGCACCTGAACCACGCCGGCGCCTCCCTCCTCCCCCAGCCGGTCCTCGACGCCGTCACGGGCCACCTCCGGCGGGAGGCGACGATGGGCGGGTACGAGGCCGCCGACGCCGCCCTCGACGCCCGGGAGGCGGTCTACGACAGCGTCGCCCGCCTGCTGGGGTGCGGCCGCGACGAGGTCGCGCTCACGGACTCGGCCACCCGGGGCTGGACCACGCTCGTCGCCTCGCTCCCCCTGCGCCCGGGCGAGCGGGTCATCACCACCCGAGCCGAGTACGGCTCGAACGCCATCGGCCTGCTGCAGCTGCAGCGCCGGGCCGGGTGCGAGATCGTGCTCGTCGACGACGACGAGCACGGCCAGGTCGACCTCGACGCCCTCGCCGTGGCGCTCGACCACCCCCAGGTGGGGTTCGTGTCGCTGACCCACGTGCCGACGCAGAGCGGCCTGGTCAACCCGGCCGCCGAGGTGGGACGCCTGTGCCGGGAGGCCGAGGCGCTGTTCGTCCTGGACGCCTGCCAGTCCGTGGGGCAGCTGCCCCTCGACGTGCGGGAGCTGGGCTGCCACGTCCTCACCGGCACCGGCCGCAAGTTCCTGCGCGGCCCCCGGGGCACCGGGTTCGTGTACGTCGATCGGGGCATCGTCGAGCACCTCGAGCCGCCGATGCTCGACGTCCTGGCCGCCACCTGGGTGACGCCCGACCGCTACGAGGTGCGGCCCGACGCCCGCCGCTTCGAGCACTGGGAGCACGACGTCGCCGCCCGCCTCGGCCTCGGCGCCGCCGTCGACCACGCCCTGTCCTGGGGGCTCGACGCCATCGCCGAGCGCACCGCGGCGCTGGCCGCCGGGCTCCGCGAGCGGCTGGCGGGGATCCCCGGGGTGACCGTCCGCGACCGGGGCGCCCGCCTGGGGGCGATCGCCACGTTCACCGTCGACGGGGTGGGCGCCGACGAGGTGGTGGCCCGCCTGCGAGCCCAGCGGACGAACGTGTCCGCCTCCAAGGCGACGAGCAGCCAGCTGGACCTCCCCCATCGGGGGCTGTCGGAGGTGGTGCGGGCCAGCGTGCACTACGTGACCATCGACGAGGAGCTGGACCGCTTCGCCGAGCAGGTGGCGGTGCTGGCCCGGACGTGAGCGGCCCGGGCCGGGCCGTCAGCGCTTGCGGACCCGCATCTTGATCGGGGTGGCACCCAGGTCGAAGGCCTCCCGCAGGCGGCGCTCCAGGTACCGCAGGTACGGCGCCGGGACCTCCCGGTTGGCGAAGAGCGTGAAGGTCGGCGGGTCCGTGGCGGCCTGCGTGGCGTAGAGCACCTTGACCCCGTGGGGCCCGGGCTGAGCCTGCTGGGCGGCCCGGATGACCTCGTTCACCCGGCGGGTGGGGACCCGACGCCGGTAGTCCTCGAGGCTCATCGACAGCGCGGGCAGCAGCTTGTGCACGCCCTTGCCGGTGAGGGCGCTGATCTTGAGCACCGGTGCGTCGCCGATGAAGTGGAGCTTCTCGCGCACCTGCCAGTCGAGGTCGGCTCGGGCCTCGGCGTCGGTGAGTAGGTCGTGCTTGTTGAGCAGCACGACGATGGGGCTGCCGGCCGCGTCGATGCGCTCGGCCAGGCGCTGGTCCTGGGCGGTGACGCCCACCGTGGAGTCGATGACGAGGAGCGCCACGTCGGCCTTGTCGACGGCCTGGAGGGCCCGCACGAGCGAGTAGTACTCGGTGCCCTCGTCGATCTTCGACTTGCGGCGCATGCCGGCGGTGTCGACGAAGCGGAGCGGCCCCTCGGCGGTCTCGACGACGGTGTCGATCGTGTCCCGGGTGGTGCCCGGCATGTCGTGGACGACGGCGCGGTCCTCGCCGATGAGCCGGTTGAAGAGCGTGGACTTCCCCACGTTCGGCCGGCCGACGAGGGCCACGGAGAAGATCCGCTCCCCGGGCTCCTCCGGCTCCTCGTCCTCCGCCTCGGGGGCGGGGGCCGGCGCGGGCAGCAGCTCCACGACGCGGTCGAGGAGCTCGCCCGAGCCCCGACCGTGGAGGGCGCTGACGCCGATCGGCTCGCCGAGGCCGAGGCTCATCGCCTCCCAGATCAGCGCCTCGCGGCTGGCGTCGTCGACCTTGTTGGCGACGAGCAGCACCTTGCCGGTGGCCAAGTCGCGGACCACCTCGGCCACCCGGGCGTCCTCCTCGGTGACGCCGGTGACCGCGTCCACGACCACGAGCACCACGTCGGCGTCGCGGATCGCCTGCTCGCTCTGACGGCTGACCTTCGCGTCGAGCTCGGTGCCGCCGGGGATCCACCCGCCGGTGTCGACGAGCAGGAACGGCACGCCGAGCCACTCGGCCCCGACGACCTTGCGGTCGCGGGTCACGCCCGGCTTCTCCTCGACGATGGCCACCCGCTGGCCGACGATGCGGTTCACGAGCGTGGACTTGCCGACGTTCGGCCGGCCGACGACGGCGACGGTGGGGAGGTCGGTCATCGTGCGCCCTCCAGCGCAGGCTGCTCCGCCGCCGGGCGGCGGTCGAGGTCGAGCGCGGCCCGCAGCGCACGCCCGTCGGTGCGGATCACCTCGACGGGGCGGGGCAGGTCGGCCGGGGTGGTGCCGTCGAGGAAGCGCCCGTTGGACAGGCACACGTCGGGCAGCAGGTAGCGGTGGCCCTCGGGCTGCTCGGCGAGGGTCCGGGCCAGGTCCTCCCCCACCATCAGGCCGGTCACGCCGGTGTTGCCGCCGAAGAAGCGGTTCTCCACCGGCACGACGCGGACGTCGTCGCGCCCCAGGGCGCCCACGAGCGGCTCGAGCACCTTGGCGCCGAGCGGCCCGCTGAGCAGGCCCACCGGCGCCCGCCGCGACGGGCGGACCTGGAGCAGCTGGTCGGCGGTCGCTCGGGGTCCCCGGTACGGCTCGTACTCGGTCTCACCGGCGGCCGCCGAGTCGGGGGTGGCCGCGGCGGCGTCGCCCCCGTCCGCCCACACGAAGAAGCCGTCCTGCTTGCCGGTGCCGTGCGCCTTGGCCCCGAGGAGCTCGAGCTCGAAGGTGCGGGCCATCCCGATGCCGTCCTCGTGCATCGGGAACCCCTCGTAGGCCTCCGCCGGCGGGAAGGGGCGCTCGGCGAGCAGGTAGTACTCGTCGGCCGCGAACACGAGCCGGCGGCCGAGGACCCGCAGGAACACGTCCTGCCAGTCCTCCACGACGTCGACGACGGCCTCGGCCTCGGCCCGGGTGTGGGGGCGCATCCGGGGCTCGGTGTTGAACCTGGACACCCCGAGGGGGACGACGCACAGCGACGCCAGCTCGGGGTAGCGGTCGAGCACCCCGGCCAGGGTGTCGGCCAGCACCGCCCCGTCGTTGAGGCCGGGGCAGACGACGACCTGGCCGTGGACCTCGATGCCGTGGTCGAGCAGGGCCCGCAGCCACCGCAGGCTGGTGGCCCCGCGGCGGTTGCGGAGCAGCTCGACCCGCACGGCGGGGTCGGTGGCGTGGATCGAGACGTGCAGCGGGCTCAGGCGCTCTGTCACCACCCGCTCCAGGTCGGCCTCGGTGAAGCGGGTGAGGGTGGTGAAGTTCCCGAACAGGAAGCTCAGCCGGTAGTCGTCGTCTTTCAGGTAGAGGCTCTTCCGCAGCCCGGGCGGGAGCTGGTAGATGAAGCAGAACTCGCAGTGGTTGTCGCAGGTCCGCACCTGGTCGAACAGGGCCGAGTGGACCTCGACGCCGAGCGGCTCGCCGGCCCGCTTCGGCACCTCGACCACGAGCTCCAGCCCGCCGCGGCGCAGCTCGAGCTGGAGGTCGGGCTCGTCGACGAGGAACCGCCAGCGGATGATGTCGCGGGGCACCTCCCCGTCGATGGCCGCGATCTCGTCGCCGACGGCCACCCCGGCGCGCGCGGCCGGGGAGTCCGGCGCGACGGCGACGACACGGGGCAGGGACATCCGCACAAGGCTACGGCGGCGGGGATCGCGATCCGCAGTCCGGGGCCGGTAGGTTCAGGTGGTGCCCGTCGACAAGGTGCTGCTCGCCGCGCCCCGGGGCTTCTGCGCCGGGGTGGAGATGGCCATCAAGGCGCTCGCCTGGATGGTCCGGGCCTTCGACCCGCCCGTGTACTGCTACCACGAGATCGTCCACAACCAGGGCGTCGTGGAGCGGTTCCGGGAGCGGGGCGTGGTCTTCGTCGACGACATCGCCGAGGTGCCGCCGGGCCGGCCGATCATGCTCTCCGCCCACGGCTCTGCGCCCGAGGTCGTGGCCGCGGCCAAGGCCAGCGGCGGCTACGTGGTCAACGCGGTGTGCCCGCTCGTCACCAAGGTCCACCACGAGGTGAAGACCCGGGCCGGGAAGGGCTACCGGATCGTCTACGTCGGCCACGAGGGCCACGAGGAGGCCGTCGGCACGATGGCGGTCGCCCCGGCGGTCATCCACCGCGTCGAGTCCGTGGAGGACGTCGACGCGCTCCCCCCGATCGAGCAGCCGGTGGCGCTGCTCGCCCAGACCACCCTCTCCCACCGGGACTGGGCGGCGGTGGCCGAGCGCACCAAGGAGCGGTTCCCGGAGCTGTGGATGCCGGGCCGCAGCGACCTGTGCTTCGCCACGACGAACCGCCAGTCCGCGCTCGGGGCCATCGCCGAGCGCTGCGACGCGGTCGTGGTGATCGGCTCGGCCAACTCGTCGAACACCCGGGCCCTGGAGCGCCTGGCCCGGGAGTCGGGCTGCCCGCAGGTCTACCGGGTGAACGGCCCGGAGGAGCTGCCCGACGGCATCTCCGGCACCGTGGGCGTCACCGCGGGCGCGTCGGCTCCCGAGCAGGTCGTGCAGGCCGTCATCGACCACCTCGCGCCGGTCGAGGGGGTCGAGGAGGTGCGCATCACGGAGGAGGACGAGTACTTCCCGCCGCCGCGCGAGCTGCGCGACCTCCTCGCCGCGATCGACGTGCTCGCCACCTTCGGGGCGACCGGCTCGGTCCCGGACCGCCCGGCGCTGCGCGACCGCGAGCTGCGGGCCAGCGACGTCCTCGCCGCGCTCTGAGCGCCGCCCGACCCCGGGCGTAGGCTGCCCGCATGGCTGCAGGCTCCTTCACCTCCATGGACGTGTCCACCGCCGAGCAGTGGGCGGTGATCGGCGCCGAGACGGCGAGGAACCAGGGCCGCGTGGCTGAGCGGGTGCTGTGGATGCTGCGCTCGCTCGAGGCGGTCGTCGACGGGTTCGCCACCGACCAGCTGACCCACTGCCTGCAGACGGCCACGCTGGCCGAGCGGGCCGGCGCCGACGAGCAGGTGGTGGTGGCGGCGCTCTGCCACGACATCGGCAAGGCGATCAGCGTGCCGAACCACCCGGAGATCGCGGCGGCCATCCTGCGGCCGTACGTGCGGCCCGAGGTGCACACGATGATCCGGGTGCACCAGGACTTCCAGGGCCGGCACTACTACCACCACTTCGGCGGCGACCCCGACGCCCGCGAGAAGCACCGCGACGAGCTGAGCCCCGAGGAGTGGGCGCTGGCCGAGCGCTTCGCCGACGAGTGGGACCAGAAGGCGTTCGACCCCGACTACGACACGCTCCCGCTGGAGCACTTCGAGCCGATGGTTCGCCGGGTGTTCGCCCGGCCGGTGACGAACACCAACCCGAGCCTCGGCCGGCGCTACGCCGTCTCCGACGCCTGAGCCGGTGGGCGGGGCGGGTTCGGGCGACCGGCCCGGACCTGGGCCTCGTCGAAGAGGTCCTGGATCTCCTGCTGGAGTCGGCGGGTCAGCTCCCCCACCGCGCTGCGGGGCACCCGGCCCTTCTCCGTGCGCTCGGGGGCCGGGATCGGGTCGCCGACGATGAGCACGAGCTTGGTGGGGCGCAGCACCTTCGCCCCCTTCGGCATCATCGCCTCGCTGCCGCCGATGCCCATCGGCACGATCGGCGCGCCGGTGCGGGCGGCCACGAAGGCGGTGCCGTCGAAGAGGTCCTCCACGACGGGGCCGGACCGGCGGGTGCCCTCCGGGAACATGACGAGCGGGCTGCCGCCGCGCACGATCTCCTCGCAGGCCTTGAGGGCGTCCCGGTCGGCGCTGCCCCGGTGCACGGGGAAGGCGCCGAGCATCGTCACGAAGCGGCCCAGCAGCTTCGACTTCCAGATGCTGTCCTTGCCCATGTACCGCATCGGGCGACGGGTGACGAGCGAGGTGAGCGCGAAGTCGACGTTGCTGCGGTGGACCGGGGCGAGGATGAAGGCGCCGGTCGCGGGGACCTTCTCGGCGCCGATCACCTCGACCCGGCCGACGAGCTTGGCCACCAGCCAGATGAGGCCCCGCACGATCGCGTAGGCGACCCGGGTGAGGCGGCTCGGCTCCCCGGTCCAGATCTCGACGTCGTCGCCCGGGCGCTGCTCAGCCACCGCTCACCAGCCGTTCCGTGATGACGTCGAGGATCTCCTCGACGCTGAGCCCGGTGGTGTCGATCACGAACGCGTCCTCCGCCTCGGTGAGCGGGGAGGTCTCCCGCCCCTGGTCGAGGGCGTCGCGGCGCGCGAGGTCGGCGGCGACGGTCTCGTAGTCGAGGTCCGTGACCTCCTTGCTGCGCCGCTGGGCCCGCACCTCGGGGTCTGCGGTCAGGTACACCTTCAGCTCGGCGTCCGGGAACACCACGGTGCCGATGTCGCGCCCCTCGAGGACGCCGCCGCCGCGCTTGGCCACCCACTCCCGCTGGCGGCGGACCATCTCGGCGCGGACCGCGGGGTTGGCCGCCACGATGCTGACGGCCCGGCTGACCTCGGGACCGCGGATCTCGATCGTGGCGTCCACCCCGTCGACCCGAACGCCGTCGGGCCCCACCTCGATCTCGACCCGGTCGGCGAGCCGAGCGACGGCCTCGGCCTCGGCCGGGTCGATCCCCCGACGGAGGGCGGCGAAGGTGACCGAGCGGTACATCGCGCCGGTGTCGAGGTACTCGAGGCCGAGGCGCTCGGCGAGCGCCCGGGCGACGGTGGACTTCCCCGACCCTGCCGGACCGTCGATGGCGATGACCCTCACGAGGGGTCGACCCTACCGCTCGCGGCCCCGGCGGCCCGAAGCCGCTCGAGGAAGGCCCAGAAGCCGGGGAAGGTCTTGGCGACGCACCCCGGATCGGCGATCCGGATCCCCGGGGCCCGCAGCCCGGCGAGGGCGAAGGCCATCGCCATCCGGTGGTCGTCGTAGGTCTCGACCACGGCCGGACGCAGCGGGCCGGGCCGCACGAGGAAGCCGTCGAGCTCCTCCTCGGCGTCGATGCCCAGGCGGCGCAGCTCGGTCACGACGGCGGCGATCCGGTCGGTCTCCTTCCCGCGGATGAACCCGATCCCGGTCACCCGGGTGGGCCCCTCCGCGAAGGCGGCGACCACCGCGAGCGTCTGGGCGGTGTCGGAGATGTGGCGCATGTCGACGTGGATGCCCCGCAGCGTCCCCTCGACCGCCACGGTGGTGCGGTCGGGGTGCCGCTCCACGCTCGCCCCCATCGACTCGAGCACGTCCACGAACCGCAGGTCGCCCTGCAGGGTGCTGGTGCCGAGCCCCTCCACGGTGACCCGGCCACCGACGATGGCCGCGGCGGCGAACGCGTAGGACGCGGCCGAGGCGTCGGGCTCGATCGCGAGCTCGGTGGCCCGGTAGGTCTGCGGCTCGATCGCGAACGTGTCCCGGTCGGGGCGCTCGACGGTCACGCCGAAGCGCTCCATCACCGCCACGGTCATGTCCACGTAGGGCCGGGACACGAGCGGCCCGGCCACCCGCACGACGAGCCCGGTGCGCATCGCCGGACCGGCCATGAGCAGCCCGGACAGGAACTGGCTCGACGCGCTGCCGGGCACCTCGAGCTCGCCGCCGGCGACGGGGCCGTCGCTGATGTCGACGGGGAGGTGGCCCGGGCTGCCGGCGTCGGTGACGGTGACGCCCAGCTGGCGCAGCGCGTCGATGGCGGGTCCCATGGGGCGCGCCCGCAGCCCCAGCGAGCCGTCCACCCGGACCACGCCGGTGGTGAGCGCCGCAACCGGCATCAGGAACCGGCTGGTGGTGCCGGAGTGCCGGGCGTCGACGACGGCCACGTCGGCGGTGGGCCGCCCGGCGCAGCCCCGGACCGCCAGCGTGAGGTTGCCGATCTCGTCAGGGGGGCCCGCCTCCTCCACCTGGATGCCGAGCGCGGCGAGCCCGTCGCGCATGGCGGCGACGTCGTCGGCGTCGAGCGCCTGGTGCAGCACGCTCTCCCCGTCGGCGAGCGCGGCGCAGACGAGGGCCCGGTTGGTGATGCTCTTCGAGCCGGGCACGGCCACGGTGGCGTCGAGCGGCCCCTCCATCGGGGTGACGGGCATCGGGTCGAGCAGGGGCACGACTACTCCAGGGGCGAGACGGACGGACGGTACCCGGCCTCGACGAGCGCGGCCCGGAGGCGCTCGGCGCTGGTGTCCTCGACGAGGAGGATGAGCACGCCCTCGTCGCCGAGCGCCGAGTGCGCGATCTCCAGGTCGGCGATGTTGACGTCCAGCCGCCCGGCGAGGGTGGTGACCTCGGCCAGCACGCCGGCCCGGTCGGGCACGGGGACGCGCATCTCGCACAGCTGCTCGGGCTGCACGACCCGGCTGGGCAGGTTGAGCCGAGCGGCCCGGGAGCGATCGAGGACGTCGAGCAGCCGGGCCCGGTCGTCGGCGGCGACGATGCCCCGCACCTCCCGGAGCGCGTCGACGAGGCGGTCGAGGACCTCGACGATGGCCTCGCGGTTCTCGCCGCAGATGTCGGGCCAGATCCCGGGGTGACCTGCCGCGATGCGGGTCATGTCGCGGAACCCGCCGGCGGCGAGGCGCAGCAGCGCCCGGTGCTCGGCCGCGGCCCGGTCGGCCAGCTGCATGAGGGCCGCCGCGGTGAGGTGGGGCACGTGGGAGACGACGGCGACGAGGGAGTCGTGGTGCTCGGGGTCGAGGGCCACGAGGTCGGCGCCGAGGTCGCGGACGATCGAGGCGGTGCGGGAGAAGGCCTCGTCGTCGGTGCGGGGCGTGGGGGTCAGGACCCACACGGCGCCGCTGAACAGGTCCGGGTCGGCGCCGTCGACGCCCTCCTGCTCGGAGCCGGCCATCGGGTGGCCGCCGACGAAGCGGGGCGAGTCGACGGCCGCCACGACGCTGCCCTTCACCGACCCGACGTCGGTCACGATCCCGGGACCCGCGTCCAGCGCGGCCCGGGCCGCGTCGGGGATGGCCCGCACCGGGGTGGCGACGAAGGTGATCTCGGCGTCGGGGTCGACGCCGAGCTCGTCGAGCGCGCCGAGCTCGACCGCCCGGGCGGCCCGGGCGGCGTCGCGGTCGGTGCCGGTGACGTGCCAGCCGCGGGCTCGCAGGGCCATGCCGATCGAGCCGCCGATCAGCCCGGTGCCGACGATGCCGGCGCGCCGCGGCGGGGCGGCGCTCATCGGGCGACCCGCGCTGCCGCGGGGGGAGCGGGCCGGCACGACCGGCCTCGGAGGGACGTCCGAGGGGTCATCGCTCAGCCGGGCAGGTCGTCGCGGAGGCCGACGGCCCCGTGGAGGTACACGTGGCGGAGCTCGGCCCGGCTCCGGTCCGTGGTGAGGTGCATCAGGATCCGGATGCAGCGGGGCGTGGCGCCGTGCACGTCGAGCTCGCGGGCGCAGATGAGCGGCACGTCGCCGAAGCCGATCTTGCGGGCCCCGGTGGCCGGGAACGTGCTGTGGAGGTCGTCGGTGGCGGTGAAGAGGATGCTGACCACGTCGTCGTGGTGCACGCCGTTGCGCTCGCACATCGCCTCGAGCAGCTCGACGACGCGCTCGTGGACGTGGTGCTCCTCGTCGACGTCGAAGGTGGTGGCGCCCCGGAGGGCTCGCAGCGCGGTGGGCACGAGGACCGAACCTACCTGCGCCGGCGCGCTCCGGTCGCCTTGGGGGCGGTGGCCCGCTCCAGGGCCCGGACCTCGTCCTGGGTGAGGGGTCGCCACTGCCCCGGCTCGAGGCTGCGGTCGACGAGCGGGCCGATCCGGGTGCGGACGAGGCGCCGGACCGGGTGCCCGACGGCCTCGCACATGCGCCGGACCTGGCGGTTGCGGCCCTCGTGGATCGTGATGCGCAGCACGCTCGGCTCGAGCACCGCCACCTTGGCCGGGGCGGTGACCCCGTCCTCGAGGGGCACGCCCTCCCGGAGGGCTCGCAGCGCCCCTCGCCCGGGGGTCCCCTCCACCTCGACGAGGTACTCCTTGGGGACCCCGAAGGACGGGTGGGTGAGCCGGTGGGCGAGGTCGCCGTCGTTGGTGAGGATGAGCAGGCCCTCGGTGTCGGCGTCGAGGCGTCCGACGGGGAACACACGCGGCTCGGCGGGGACCAGCTCGGTCACCGTGGGGCGTCCGTGGGTGTCGGCGGCGGTGGTGATCACGCCGGCCGGCTTGTTGAGGAGGTAGTGGACGAGGCCGGGGCGCACGCCGATCCGGGCCCCGTCGACCTCGATGACGTCGTGCTCGGGGTCGACCCGGCGGCCGAGGACGGCCACCTCGCCGTTGACGCGGACCCGTCCCCGCTCGATCAGGTCCTCGCAGACCCGGCGGCTGCCGATGCCGGCCTGGGCCAGGACCTTCTGCAGGCGGATGCCGTCGCCCGCGCTGGGGCGGTCGCGGCCCGGAGCGGGCACGACCTAGCCCTCGGCGTCGAGGTCGAGCGGGCCGTCGTCGCCGGCGGGGCGCCCGCCACGCCGGTCGGCGTTGGTGGCCTCGATGGCGTCGAGCCGCTCGGCGAGGGTGGGTCCAGGGTCGGGGCGCAGACCCGCCTCGAGGTGCTCGACGACCTCCGCTCCCGGCACGAACTCGGCCAGCGGGGGCAGCTCGTCGAGCGAGCGCAGGCCGATCCGCTCGAGGAACATCGGGGTGGTGCCGAACAGCACGGCCTGGCCGGGGCCCGGGTCCTTGCCGACCTCGGCGATGAAGCCCCGCTGCTGGAGGGTGCGCATCACGCCGTCCACGTTCACGCCCCGGATGGCCGCCACCTGGGCCCGAGAGATCGGCTGCTTGTAGGCGACGATGGCGAGCGTCTCGAGCGCGGCGCTCGACAGGCGCGACGACTGGCCCTCGAGGACGAAGCGCTCGACGTACGCGTTGCAGTCCGGGTGGCTCTGGAACCGCCAGCCGCCGGCCACGGCGACGAGGGAGAACCCTCGCCCCTCGGCCTCGTAGGCGTCGGCCAGCTCCTGGCAGAGCCGCTCGACCTCGCTGACGGGCACCTCGAGCAGCTGAGCGAGCAGCTGGGCCTCCACGGGGGCCTCGGCGACCATCAGCACGGCCTCGATGGCCCGTCGGGCCTCGTGGGTGCGCTCGTCGGACATCAGGTCAGCCATCGTAGGCGTCGACCGGCGCCAGCTCCTCCAGCTCCGAGCGGTCCCGTCCCAGCCAGACGATCTGGATGTCGGCGAAGGTACGGGGCTGGTCGAGGTCGACGAAGCCCTGCTTGAACAGCTCGAGGATGGCGAGGAAGCGCACGACGACGTCGAGGCGCTCCACCAGCCCGCCGGTGAGCTCCCGGAACGAGATGCGCCCCACCTGGGGCAGCTCCTCGAGGAGCTCGGTGACCGCCTCGGCCACCGACGCCCGGATCGGCGCCACGTGCTCGAGGTCGATGCGGGGCACGGGCTTGGGGGTGGCGGCCCGCAGGAAGGCGAGGCGCAGGTCCTCCGGGGTGACGCCGGCCAGCAGGTCCGGCTGGAGGTCGAGGAACCGCTCGTCGGGTCCGGCGGTGCGGGGGTACGAGCGGCCGGCCTCGGTGGCGAGGCGCTCGAGGACGATGGCCGCGTCCTTGAAGGTCTTGCACTCGACGAGTCGGGCCAGCAGCAGGTCCCGCTCGGACCACAGGGCCAGCTCGTCGTCGAGATCGAGCTCGTCGTCGTTGGGCAGGAGCCGGCGGGTCTTCAGCTCGACGAGGGTGGCGGCGATCAGCAGGAACTCGGTCGCCACCTCGAGGTTCACCTGCTCCATCGCCTCGAGCTCGGCGAGGTAGGCGTCGATCACCCGGGTGAGGGAGATCTCGTAGAGGTCCACCTGCTCCCGCAGGATCAGGTGGAGCAGGAGGTCGAACGGGCCCTCGAAGACGGGGGTGGTGACCTCGTAGGACATCGGAGACATGCTAATCACACCGGTGTGGTTTGGGGAAGCGGTTCGGGGCTCCCCCACCCGGGGCCCTACCATCGCCCACGTGGCCCGCGTCTTCTCCGGCATCCAGCCCACCGGTGACCTGACCCTCGGGACGTACCTCGGCGCGCTGCGCCGGTTCGTCGCCGACCAGCACACGAGCGACTCGCTGTTCTGCGTGGTCGACCTCCACGCGCTCACGGTGCCCCAGGACCCAGCGGTCCTGCGTCGTCGCACCACCGAGACGCTCGCCCTCTACCTGGCCTGCGGCCTCGATCCCGACGCCTGCACCCTCTTCGTGCAGAGCCACGTGGACGAGCACACCGGCCTGGCCTGGCTGCTCGAGTGCACGGTGAGCTTCGGCGAGCTCAGCCGGATGACCCAGTTCAAGGAGAAGTCCGAGCGCCAGCAGTTCGTCAGCGCGGGCCTGTTCACCTACCCGGCGCTCATGGCCGCGGACATCCTCCTCTACGACACGGACCGGGTCCCGGTCGGCGACGACCAGCGCCAGCACCTGGAGCTGACCCGCGACGTGGCCGAGCGGTTCAACAGCCGCTACGGGGCGACCTTCGTCGTTCCCGAGGCCGACATCCCGAAGGTGGCGGCCCGGGTGATGGACCTCCAGGAGCCCACCCGCAAGATGTCGAAGTCGATCGAGTCGCCCCAGGGCACCGTCCTGATGCTCGACGACCCCGAGGCGATCGTGAAGAAGATCAAGCGGGCGGTGACCGACAACGAGGCGGTCGTGCGCTACGACCCGGCGGCCAAGCCGGGCGTGTCGAACCTGCTCGGGATCCTCGCCGCCGCCACCGGGGAGGACCCCGAGGCGCTGGCTGAGCGCTACGAGCAGTACGGCCCGCTCAAGGCCGACACCGCCGACGCGGTGGTGGCGCTGCTCGAGCCGATCCAGGCCCGCTACCGCGAGCTGATGGACGATCCCGCCGAGGTGCAGGCGGTGGCCGCCAAGGGCGCGGCCAAGGCCCGGGCGATCGCCGCGGCCACCCTGGAGCGGGCCCGCGACAACATGGGCCTCCTCCCCCGCTGAGCCCGGACGGACCGGCGGCGGGGACGCTCAGTCGTCGTCCGCGGCCTTGAGGGCCTCGGCGAGGTGGCGCGGCACGCTCCAGCGGTCCGGCGGCAGGTGGTGCTCCCGGGCCCACGCCACCGTGAGCGGGTCGCTGCCGGCCAGCGCGAGGAGGTCGGCACCCAGGTCGGGGTGGTTCAGGTAGAGGCCGACGCGCCGGGTGAACCCGCGGCTGCGCTGCCAGTGGCTGGCCATGTCCCGGCCGGCCACCGCCGCGGCCAGCGTGGCCACGACCCGCCCGTAGGTGCCCAGCCGGGCCTCGGCCTTGCCGACGTCGTGGAGGAGCGCGGCGGCCAGGACCGGCCGGGTGGCATCGGCGCCGAGGGCCGCCTCGACGCGCCGGGCCACGCCGACGGCGTGGCGGCGGTCGGCGCCCGACAGGCGCGCCCACAGCCGCACCTCCTCGGGCAGGAGCTGGGACCGGGCCCACGCCTCCTCGGACGCGGGCGGCCCGCCGGGTCGGAGGGACCCGGCGAAGCGCCGCACGAGGTGCGCCGCCGAGGCCATCAGGCAGCCGGCCTCAGGCGTGCTCGATGCAGTAGCGGGTGGCCGGCATCACCTCGAGCCGGGCCGCAGCGATCGGCTGCCCGCACGTCTCGCAGATGCCGTAGGTGCCCTCGTCGAGCTTGCGGAGCGCTCGCTCGACCTCCTCGAGCTCGACGCGCAGCTGCGCGGCCAGCGCCTGGTACTCGCCCTTCTCGGCGGCCACCTGACCGGAGTCGGCGAAGCCCTCGTCGGCCGCGGTGTGCTCGGACTCGGGTCCGAGCGCGGCGATCTGCGCAGCGAGCCGGTCGCGCTCGGCCTCCAGGTCGGCGCGCACGGTGGCAGGGATGGTCTGGTCACCCATCGACCTGAGGGTACTGCCTGCCGGGCGCCCTCGCGCGCGGGTGTGCCCGCCGGTAGACCTCCCAGAGCCGCTCGGTCGAGACCAGCGTGTACACCTGCGTCGTCGAGATCGTGGCGTGGCCGAGCAGCTCCTGGACGGCCCGGATGTCGGCCCCGTGATCGAGCATGTGCGTGGCGCAGGAGTGCCGCAGGACGTGGGGGCTCAGCCGCCCGGCGAGGCCCGCCGCGAGCCCGTGGCGGCGGATCACGTCCCACGCCCCCTGCCGGGTGAGGCGGCCGCCCCGAGCGCCGAGGAACACCGCGGTGGCGTCGTCCCGACGGCGCCACCGCGCCGGGACGAGCTCGGGGCGGCCGCCCTCGCCGAGCCAGGCGACGAGGGCGCGGGTGGCGTGGGACCCGAGCGGGACGATGCGCTCCTTGGCGCCCTTCCCGAAGAGCCGCACGAGCGACGCGTCGAGGTCGAGGTCGCCGAGGGACAGCCCGACGGCCTCCGACACCCGGGCCCCGGTGCCGTAGAGCAGCTCGAGCAGCGCCCGGTCCCGCCGGGCCAGGGGGTCGTCGCCGGTCGGCGCGGCCAGCAGCCGGGCCACCTCCTCCTCGGTCAGCGCCTTCGGGAGGCCGCGCGGCACGCGCGGCTTGTCGACGCCGGCGCTCGGATCCGCGGGGATGCGACCCTCGGCGGCGAGGAACCGGTGCAGGCCCCGGACCGGGACGAGTCGCCGGGCCACCGACGCGGGGGCCAGGCCCTGGGCCCGCAGCTCGCCGATCCAGGCCACGACGTCGGCCTCCTCGACGTCCAGGACGCTCGTGCCCCGCTCGGCCAGCCAGTCGCAGTAGGCCTGGAGGTCGCGGCGGTAGGCGGCCAGCGTGGCCGGGGCCCGCCCCTGCTCGGCGGCCAGCCACAGCAGCAGGTCCTCGACCTCCGGCGGCAGGGGCCGGGGCGCGGCGTCAGGCGCGGTCGCCACCTGCCGTCGGCTCCCGCCCGCCGTCGCGGGCGACGAGCGCCCGCACGCCGATGATCGTCTTGGCGTCGGTGATCCGGCCGTCGTCGACCATGGCCACGACCTCGTCGAGGGGCAGGCGGGCGATCTCCATCTCCTGCTCCTCGACGCCGTGGGGGGTCCGGCCGACCTCGGTCAGGTCGGTGGCCAGGAAGACCTGCACCTCCTCGTCGCTGAACCCGGGTGAGTTGTGGAAGCGGGCGAGAGGCACGAGGCGCCCGGCGGCCAGGCCCACCTCCTCCTGGAGCTCTCGCTGCGCGGTGACCTCGTCGGGCTCGCCGGCCACGTCCCGGACCCCCGCCGGCAGCTCCCAGAGGTGCGCGTCGAGCGCGGCCCGGTACTGGCGCACGAGCGTGACCGTGCCGTCCTCGTGGAGCGGGAGCACGGCGACCGCCCCGGGGTGGCGCACGACGTCGCGCTCGAGCTCGATGCCGTCCGGGCCCCGGAACCGGGCCCGGTGCACGGTGAAGCGGAAGCCGCGGTGCTGCTCGACCTCGCCGAGGGGCGTGAAGCCGCCCACGTCAGCTGGCGACCGCGGTGGAGTGCTCGTCGGCGAGGTCGAAGAGGTGCGGGGCCCGGCCCTCGGCGCGGGCCAGGGCAGCGGCGACCAGCTCCCGGAACAGCGGTGCCGGGCGGGTGGGGCGGCTCTTCAGCTCCGGGTGGGCCTGGGTCCCGACCCAGAACGGGTGGCTGCGCAGCTCGATGAACTCGACGAGCCGCCCGTCGGGCGAGGTGCCGGAGCACCAGAAGTCGCCGTCGTCGAAGCGGGACCGGTAGGAGGGGTTGAACTCGTAGCGGTGGCGGTGCCGCTCGGACACGACGGTGGCGCCGTACGCCTCGGCCACCTTCGAGCCCTCGGCCAGCTGGGCGACGTACGCGCCGAGGCGCATCGTGCCGCCGAGGTCGGTGACGCCCCGCTGGGTCTCCATCAGGTCGATGACCGGGTGCGGCGTGGTGGGGTCGAGCTCGCTCGAGTTGGCGCCGGCGAGGCCGAGCACGTTGCGGGCGTACTCGACGGTCATCATCTGCATGCCGAGGCACAGCCCGAGGCAGGGGATCCCCTCCTCGCGGGCGTAGCCGGCGGCGGCGATCTTGCCCTCGGTGCCCCGCTCGCCGAAGCCGCCGGGGATGACGATGCCGTCGAGCTCGCGGAGCCGCCCGGCCGCCAGCAGGCCCTCCACGTCCTCGGCCTGGATCCAGTCGATCTCGACCTGGGCGCCGTGGTGGAAGCCGCCGTGCTTCAAGGCCTCGACCACCGACAGGTAGGCGTCCTGCAGGCTCACGTACTTGCCGATGATCCCCACCCGCACCTTGCGGTCGGCGGACTCGATGCGGTCGACGAGCACCTCCCACTCGGAGAGGTCCGGCTCGTCGACGTCGAGGCGGAGCAGGTCGCACACGACGGTGTCGAGGCCCTCCTCGTGGAGCACGAGCGGGATCTCGTAGAGGTTGTCGGCGTCCGCGGCGTTGATGACCCCCTGGATGGGGACGTCGCAGAGGTTGGAGATCTTGCGGCGCAGGTCCTCGGCGAGGGGCTGGTCGCTGCGCACGACGATCACGTCGGGCTGGATGCCCCGGCCTCGCAGCTCGGTGACCGAGTGCTGGGTGGGCTTGGTCTTCTGCTCGTTGACGATCCGCGGCGCCAGCGTCACGTGGACGTAGCACACGTTGTCGCGGCCCACGTCGAGGCGCACCTGGCGGATCGCCTCGAGGAACGGGAGGATCTCGATGTCGCCCACGGTGCCGCCCACCTCGGTGATGACGACGTCCACGGCGTCGGTGGCGAGGCGGCCGATGCGGCGCTTGATCTCGTCGGTGATGTGGGGGATGACCTGGACCGTCTTGCCCAGGTAGTCGCCCCGGCGCTCCGCCGCGAGCACGGCGCTGTAGATGGAGCCGGTGGTGGCGTTCGAGTCCCGCGTGAGGCTCTCGTCGATGAACCGCTCGTAGTGCCCGAGGTCGAGGTCGGTCTCACCGCCGTCGTCGGTGATGAACACCTCACCGTGCTCGAACGGGTTCATCGTGCCGGGGTCGACGTTGATGTACGGGTCGAGCTTCTGCATCGTGACCCGCAGGCCACGCGCCTTGAGCAGCCGACCGAGGGACGAGGCGGTGATCCCCTTCCCCAGCGACGAGGCCACGCCCCCCGTGACGAAGATGTGCTTGGTCATCGGGGGCCTCCCATGGGCGGAACGAGCGACGCGACCACGGGAGAACACCCTACCTCGGGGCCACCTCCGGCTGGCGCACCCGGTCGACGAGGCCGGGCCAGTCGACGAACAGGACGAGCACGGTCAGCGCCCAGGCCCAGTAGTCGAGGCCGAGGAAGAGGAACGTCGTGACGTGGAGGGCCACCGCCACGAGCGCGTACGGCACCTGCAGGGCGCGCGTCACGAGGACGACCGGGAAGGTCAGCTCGAAGGCCAGGATGAACGCCCCCGTGGCCCGCGACGCCCAGAGGTGCTCCCCGATCCAGGTGGCCATGGCGTCCCACTTGGCCGCACCGACGCTCGGGCCCCAGAGCATCACGTACCGGACGTTCTCCCCGATCGCCCAGTCCAGCCCGGACCGGCGCAGCTTGTGGTAGCCGGCGAAGAAGTAGATCAGCGCGGCGATCACCCAGGCGGCTCGCAGCGGCCAGCCGTGGTCGCGGCGGGGCTCGCGCTGGTCCCAGCGCAGCCGGACCGGCGCCAGCAGGAACGGGACCGCGGTCCACAGGAGCAGCAGGTCGTTGTGCAGGACCTTGCCCCGGCTGCCCCGCAGCCCGGCGAGCACGAGGTAGCAGAGCCACGCCAGCGCGAACGTGACCCGCGGCCAGCGGCGGGCGGCGGCGGCCAGGGCCGCGACGGTGCCGACGACCTGGAGGGCCACGAAGCCCCACGCCGGCGGCATCGACGGCGCCCACGCGAGGATCGGGACCGGCTCGAAGAGCGCGTCGGGGGTGTCGGCCAGCTGGCGGTAGCTGCCGAGGGCGACGCGGGCCCCGATCAGGAGCGCCAGCGCCGTCTGCACGAACAGGACCCGCCGGCCCGGCTCGGCCCCGAAGCACAGGTCGTCGAGCGCCGTCCGCAGCCGGCTCACCCGGGCACCTCGCAGGTGTGGAGCACCTCGGGATCGTGGATGACCACCCACTCCCCTGCCTCGTGGACGAGGCGCTGCCGGTCCCGGACGAGGTGGAGCGCGACGAGGTCCGGCACCACCTCGCGGGTCGGCTCGAGCAGCGCCTGGCAGACCGCTTCGCGCCGGGCCTCGCCGGCCCGGGGCAGCTCGGCGATCGGCCACGCCGCGTGCCGGTACCGCAACGGCAGCTCCTCGAAGCTCACCGGGCGCTCCTCTCCCGCCGCGGTGGTGGCGTGCACCACCCACGCCGTCTGCTGCTCGCCGCGGGCGAGGCTGAAGAGGCGCCAGGCGGTGAGCGGCCACGCCTCGAACCCGATGCCGCCGGCGAGGATCAGCAGCGCGAGGGCGACGGCGACGAGGCGGCGGCCGCCGACCGGCGCGCCGGCGTCGGGCCCGTCGACCACGAGGTCGGTCCGGTCGCTCACGGCGCGGCCTCCGCGGGGTCCCCCGCGTCGGCGGGTGCCGTGGCGTCGGTGAGGAGCAGCACGAGGAGGGATCCGGCCAGGACGAGCGACGCCACGCCCCCCACGATCGCGCCGCTGTCGTTGACGAGGCTGCCCAGCACCGCGCCGACGGTGGCGCAGGCGAGGCCGGCGCGCAGCGTCGGGTGCGCCGACCAGAGCCGCTGCATCGGGCGCCGGGGCCCGCGCGTGAGGTAGAGCCAGAAGGCGAGGGCCAGCGGGATCGCCACGACCCACAGCGACGAGGTCGACACCCGCAGGTTGGCGAGCAGCTTGCGCTCCATGATCGAGAACAGGGGGCCGACCCCCTCGTCCCCGACCCGCTCGAAGAGCCGGCCCAGGTGGGCTCGCTCCTCCGGAGGCCGAGCCAGGTCGAGGAACCCGAACGCGGCGATGGCGGCGGCGGTGGCGACCCCGGCGACGAGCACGGTGCGCAGCCGCACCCGCCAGCGCCACAGCACGGAGGCGAACACCAAGATGGCGGGGGTGAAGGCCAGCACGCCGCCCACGTCGGAGCCCCACTTCGGGACCCCGAGCACGACGAGCACGGCGACCAGCAGCGCCACCGCGCCGGCCCGGCCCCGCCGGTCGGGTCGGGCATCGACGAGGAAGGCCGCGAGGAGCGATGCGGCGGCCGCGAGCTGCCCGTAGGAGTAGTTGCTAATCCCGTAGAGGCGGGAGTTGCCGGTCGGCGAGTAGCCGAACGCGGCGCTGAGGCTGAGGCGGGACCCGGTCGTGACGTCGCCGACCAGGACGAGCACCATGAGCGCCAGGATCAGGACGAGCGGCAGGCGGGGCCGGTCGAGGCGGCGGCCGAGCAGCACCGCGACCGCCGCGGTGACCGCGGCGCCCAGCGTGGTGAACGCCCAGTAGAAGCCGATCCCGAGGTCCTGGAGCGGGAACCCGCGGGCCAGGTACGACCACGGGAGCAGTGCGAGGACGGTGAGCGCCCCGAAGCCGAGCCAGCGCCGCCAGGGCCAGGCTCGGCCGCTCACGTGGAGGACGACGGCCACGGCGAGGAGCAGGGCCATGCTGATGACCGCGGCGGCCGTCGTGGGGACGAGGAGGCGCTCTCGGAAGCGAGACGCGGCGTTCAGCGAGACGAGCCGGTCCACGCGCGCCTCCAGGGACGCGCCGTCGGCGACCACCTCGGCCGGCCGGCCCTCCATGCCGAGCGGCCGCGGCACCCCGAGCTGCGACAGGATCGTCGGGCCGACGTCGACGAGGGTGAGGAAGCCGGACCGCTGGGTGGACGCGGAGCGCAGGTAGCCGGGGCGCACGCCCGGGCCGGCGAGCCCGATCGCGGTGAGGTCGCGGTCGCCGGGCAGGTTGTAGGGAGCGAGGACGAGGACGGCGTCGCGCTCGAGGTCGACCTCGGCGAGCAGGCGTCCGACGAGGTCGTCGGCCTCGGCGAGGGCGTTGGCCCACAGGACGTTGTAGCGGCCGGCGTCGACCGCGCTGCGGTAGCGCATCGTGCGGGCCAGGTCGGAGGCCTCGACGACGAGGACCTGCCGATCGTCGGGGCCGTGCCAGCGGGAGCGGACCTCGTCGAGGACCCGGGCCTGGTCGAGGCGCACGCCGAAGGGATGGGCGGCGTCGGCGACGAGGAGGTCGTCTCGCAGCGCGCCGTCGGCCACGACGCCGTCGCGGTCGGCGGCCACGAGGCCGACCTGACGCTCGAAGGATGCCCCGATGGTGTCGGTGCCGTCCGCGTTGCCGATCGCGGCGATCGGGATCCCCGCGTCGCGCAGCGTCTCCGCGAGGAGCCCGAGCACCGCGTCGTAGGGCTGGCGGGCGTTGCGGCGCAGCAGCGACGGCCACGACAGGGACACGTAGGCGCCGTCGGGGGTGAGGCCGGTGCGACGGGTGAAGATCTCCCCCGCCGCCGAGCCCGAGCTGTGCTCCTCGAGGGCGAGGACCTGCCCGTCCGTCGTCCGCTCGGTGGTGGCCCGCGATCCGGCGGAGATCGTCAGGTAGGCGTCACCGGGCCCCGAGCGAGGGGAGACGCCCCGAGGAGCGAGGTCGGCCAGCGCGCTCTGCTCGAGGAGGGCCTCCAGGTTGGGCAGGGAGTGGCGCTCGACGTCGGCCCAGGTGAGGCCGGGCAGCGAGATCACCATCGTGCGGCGGGCGGGCTCCCCCGCCGCACGAGCGGGCCCGGCGACGGCGATCCCGGTGGCGAGCGCGGCGACGAGCACCGCGGACGCGAGGAGGGCTCGGAGCACCCTCACGGGTCGCTCCGGCGGCCGAGGCGGTCGAACCAGCGCAGCGGGGGCACGGCGTCGATGATGCGGGAGAAGGACACGACCTCGGAGAGGAGGGTGAGGGCGAAGAGGGCGGCGGCCACCGCGCTGCGGGCCGCGGGCGGCGCCTCGATGACGGTAGCCACCCCGATCGCGGCACCGAGGGCATTGGCGCCGGTGTCGCCGAGCATGAGCTCCTCCCGCAGGTCGGGGGCGAGCAGGGCGGCAGCCGCCCCGAGGACCACGGCCAGGGCGACGCCAGCGGCGGACGACCCGGCGACGGCGAGCACCGCCGCGCCGCCGAGGAGCCCCCACTTGGTGGTGCGGCCCGGGGCGCGGTCGAGGAGGTTGCCCACGTTGGCAGCGAGCGCGATCACCGCGCCGTCGACGACGACCCGCAGGGGCCGGTCCCCGACCCACGTGCCGGCGAGCACGAGGGCCACCGCGGTGCCGCCGCCGAGCTTCACGAACCCGGTGGTGACCCGACCGCGCACGGCGGCTCGGAGGTGCCCCGAGAGGCCCCGGTCGTAGGCGTCGCCGAGCAGGTCGTCGAGGAGCCCGAGGAACCCGAAGGCGACCACGGCGGCCAGGACGAGGAGCCGGGCCGGGGCGGTGGCGGCGTCGCCCGCACCGAGGAGGCCGAGCACGGCTCGCCCACCGTCGACGGCGACGACCGCGGCGACGAGCACGAAGCCGGCGGCGGTGGGCAGGGCGTGGCCGCGGTAGTTCTCCCGAGCCAGCACCGGGTGGGCGAGGGTGCCGCGCATCGTCCGCTGGAGCAGGGCAGCGGCGACGAAGCCGGCGACGAGGGCGGCGAGGACGGTCACGTCGGCACCGGCGCCTGGGAGCGCAGCACGGCGATGGGAGCCACGACGATCAGCATCGTGGCCGGGACGGCGATCGACGAGTCGTTGGCGACGAGCCCCACGAGCGCGAGGACGAGGAGCCCGACGAGGGCCGCGGTGCTGGCGGGTCCCTCGAGCCACGCCGGTCGCCGCCCGGACGCCCCCGCCGCCACGGGACCGAGGTGGCCGCGCCCGACGAGCACGACGTACCCCGCGACGACCACCACGAGGCCGAGCACCAGGAGCCACGCGGCGGCGTCGGCGTCACCGAAGCTGGCCTGCAGGCGACGGGTCATCGTGCTCGCGAACGAGCCGAGTCGCCCCGCGCCGAGGTGGTCGGCGAGGCGGGACAGGTGGGTCCGCTCCCCCGGCGGCCGCAGTGAGTCGACGAGCGCGAACACGAGCACCGCAGCCCCCGCCGCGCCGAGGGCGCCGAGGAGGTGCCGGAGGCGGAGCCGGACGCCGCGCAGCACGAGGGCCACGAGGACGAAGGCCGTGACCGTGGAGACCACCCCGCCGACGTCGGCGCCGAGCATCGGGAGCCCCTCGACCAGGACGACCACCAGCAGCAGCGCGGCGATGCCCGGCTCGGCCCGGGCTCCCCACCGATCGGCAGCCAGCGCGGCGAGGAGGACGGACGCGGCGGCGAAGAGGGCGAAGGCGAGGTTGCCGATGCCGGCGAAGCGCCCGGCGACGGACACCGAGTACCCGAACACGGCGTTCACCTGCAGGGGGGCGCCCGCCAGCACGTCGACGACGAAGAGCCCGACGATGACCGCGAGCGCGGCGATCGCCCCCAGCCCGGGGCGTCGACGGTCCACCGCCCACGTCGCCGCGCCCACGGTGGCCGCGACGGCCGCCACGGCGCCGAGGTACGCCCCGGTGCGGCCCACGACGGCGGGCACCTGGGCGACGAGGAAGGTGGCCGGCACGACCCCGAGGCTGGCGTGGGCCAGGGGCGCCAGGACCCGGGACGCCCACACGGGCAGGCGGTCCCGCCACCACCGGAGTGCGACGAGGAGGGCGAGGACGGCGACGACGCCGGGCACGACGACCGGCATGAGCGAGTCGCGGAAGTCGGCGGCCGCGGCCTCGTCGACGAGCTCGCCGATCCGGCCCGCCGCGGCCCGAGCGCTGACCTCGAAGCTCCGGCCCTCGATGTCGTCGGGCTCCTCCTCGCCGAGGAGCCGCAGCACGGTGGGAGCCACGTCGGCCAGCTGGACGTAGCCGTCGCGGCGGGTGGTGGCCGAGCGCAGCACGCCGCCGGAGACGCTCGGGGCCCGCAGGGCGACGAGCGCGAGGTCGGGTCCGCCACCGGGGGCCACCGGGCTCAGCACGAGCACGGCGGTGGTGGCCGGGTCCACCTGGGACACGAGGTCGCCGAGGAGGCGGTCGGCGGCGTCGAGGGCGTCGGCCCGGAGGCGGCGCCGCTGCGCGGGGGTGGCTCGGGGCCCGTAGGCGCTGGCTCGGGCCAGGTCGGACGCCTCGACGAGCACGACCTGCCGGTCCTCGGCTCCCCAGACGGCCTCGAAGGCCCGCTGCACGGCATCGGGGTCGAGGCGGCGCCCGAAGGGCGCGGTGGGGTCGTCGACGAGCAGGCCCCGCCCCACCGCGCCCCCGGGCACGATGCCCTCTCGCCCCATGAGCACGGTCGCGGCCGCTCGTCCGTAGGCCCCCTCCGGCGGCGGCTCGTCGCTGGGGAACCCCTCCGCGGCGTCGGCGTTGGCGATGACGGCGCGGCCGACCCCCGCCGCCTCCAGCGCCTCCCCCAACCGCCCGGGCTCCCCGCCGAAGGGGCCGTCGAGGTTCCGCTGCCGGGCCGCCCCTGCGGCCAGGTAGGCGATCCCGTCCGGGACCCGCCCGATGCGGCGCAGGAGGATGTCGGTGGTCCGGACGCCGCCGTAGCTCTCCTCGGGGTCGAGGGCGACCGCGGGGTCGAGGTCGGGGGCGAGCGACCGGGTCCCGGCCCCGAGGGTGAGGTAGGCGTCGGTGAGCGAGGCCCCCCGGCGTCCGACCCGGGTGGCCAGCTGGCCGACGGCGGCCTCGGACGCGAAGGCCTCCAGGTTCGGGAGGTCGCCGGCCTCGACGTCCGCCCAGCCCACGCCCGGCAGGGACACGAAGAGCACGCGCTCGACCGGCTCGGGCGCGATCGAGCGGCCCGGGGCCTGGGTGCCGTCGACGAGGGCCACGGCGAGGACGAGCGCGACCGCCAGGCCCGGCACCAGCCAGCGCCTCACGGCCGCCCCTCCGGCGCCGGCCCCTGCACCGCTGCTGGTGCCGGGGTGGGCCGACGCTCGGTGAGCATGGACCGCAGCCCGACGGCCAGGGCCAGGGCGACCATCGCCGCGAGGCCGGCCAGCGCCAGGCCCACCACGCCGATGAGGTCCTGCAGGCGCCCGCCGCCGTCGTCGAGCAGGACCCGCCCGGCGAGCCACGTGGCGACCCCCACCCCACCGGCGATCACGGTCATCCGCACCAGGCCAGCGGGCATGAACCCGCCTCCGGTGCGGCGGCGGAGGCGGACGTAGAGCCACAGGGCGGCGACGGCGTGGGCGACGGTGTGGCCGGCGCCCAGCATCGCCACCCGCGCCTCGCCGCTCGTGACGAGCGCGCCGACGACCATCACCCCGACGCCGCCCAGCGCCGACACGACCGACACGACCCCCGGGGTGCGGCTGTCGCCGAGGGCGTAGCAGGCCCGGGCGAGGAGGAGGAACGCGCTGTACGGGAGGAGCCCGACCGCCATCGCGGCCAGCGCGGCGGCGAGCAGACCGGCCCCGGTGTCGGCCGACTCGCCGAAGGCGACGGCCCGCATCGCCGGCAGCGCCAGGGCCACGATCACGGCGGAGACGGGGAGCACGAGGACCGCCATCCGCTCCAAGGCCCAGCGCACCGACGCCGGGAAGCGGTCCGGGTCCCCCGAGCGGGCGTCGGCCACCAGCTCGGGGAGGATCGCCGTGTGGATCGGCTGGGCGAGGATGGCGTACGGCGCGAGGAAGAAGACGTAGGCGACCTGGTAGGCGACGACGCCGCCCTCGACCGCGGAGCCGGTGACGATGGCGCCGCCGAGGAGCAGGCCGGCGCCCGTGTGCAGGACCGCCCCCCACCCGGAGTGGGCGAGCGCCTCGCGGACGCGCGGGTCCTGCCACGCCCAGCGGGGGCGCAGCCGGAACCCCGTGCGACGGAGGGCCCACAGCAGCGTGCCGACGAAGGCGACCACCCCGCCGCTGCCGGCGGCGACGAGCAGCCAGCGCTCGACCGCACCGAGCGGCAGGTCCGGGGCGGGGCCGGCCACCGCCCGGAACACGAGCAGGCAGGCCACCATGACGACGGTGTTGCCGATCGGCGCCGCCGCCGTCACCGCGAAGCGACGCTTGGCGTAGAGGACGCCGGTGGCGACCGTCCCGGCGGCGTAGAGCACCACCTGCGGGATGAAGAACCAGAGCAGGAAGGTGACGAGGTCCCGCTGGGGCCCGGCCACCTCGGCCGGGACCCCGAGGGTGAGGAGCCGGGCCAGCAGCGGGCTGGCGGCGATGCCGACGACGGTCACGGTGCCGAGCACGACGAGCGCGGCGCCGAGCACCCCGCCGGCGACCGCCTCGGCGCCGGCCTCGTCGTCCTCCTCCAGGCGCTCGACGAAGGCGGGGACGAGCACGGCCGACAGCGCGCCGGCCGCCAGCAGCTCGAAGAGCACGTTCGAGAAGGAGTTGGCGGCCTGGAAGGCGTTGCCCAGGTAGGTCGTGCCGAGGACGCCGGCGACGACGAGGACGCGCACGAACCCGATCACCCGCGAGACGGCCGTGATGGCCCCCATGCCGACCGCGGCCCGGGCCGTGGTGGCCGGCGCGGTCACGAGGGTGGTTCCGCGCCCGGCAGCAGGTGCGAGGCGCCCGGCGCGACGCCGTAGTGGCCGAGCCGCAGCTCGCCAGCGTCCTCGACGGCGAGGACGAGGGCGGCGAGCCCGGCGGCCGTGTCGAGGGAGTCGATCGTGGACAGGCGGTCGCGGGTCAGCTCTCCCGAGCGGAGGGGGCCGACGAAGCCGGTGCGGCGGTCGGCCTCGGGCTGCAGGTCGCCGTCCTCGTCGGTCACCTCGACGGCGCCCTGTGCGGCGACGACCGGGACCGGGCCCTCGGCGGTCACCTCGTCGAGGAGGGCCAGGGCCATGTCGACGGGTCCGGAGCTGGGGGTGCTGGCGACCACGACGACGCGCAGGCCCTCGGTGGGGAGCAGGACGCGGTCCTCGCCGTCGGGCACGTGGTCGTAGGCGAGGAACCCGGCGGCCTCCAGCGCGGCGGCGGCCTCCGGCTCCGTCGGCGGTGGGGCCGGAGGCTCCTCGGCCTCCTCCCCCTCCGGCGGGGGTGGGCCGAGCGGGTCGGTGTCGTCGTCCTGGGCGGCCGCCACCCCCTCGCCTGCGGTCGCCGCGGCGTCGCCTGAGCTCGCGCCGGCGGCGTCGGCCCCGGTCTCGGGCTCCTCGGTGGCCTCGGGGTCGGGCTCGATGGCCTCGACGATGGCGTCGGCCAGCCGGATGGCGCCGTTGCGGCGCAGGCGGTCGGCGTCGTCGGTGCGGACGTCGAGCACGTCGCTGAGGTCCCGGATCTCCTCCTCGTCGTCGAGGTCCCACCGGTCGGTGAGCTCCCAGGTGCCGACCGGCTGTGCGCCGGCGCCGGTGAGGGCGGCGAGGGTGCGGTCGATGAGCGGCTCGGGGGTGCCGGCGGCGGCGACCACGAGCACCGGGACCTCGTCGAGGTGCCCGGCGACGAGCCGCTCGGCGAGGCCGTCCATCAGCCCCGCCTCGCGCTCCTCGAGGGCCGTCAGCCGGTCCCGGAGGCTGCTGTTCTCGGCCTCGGTCTCGTCGACCCGGGCCTGCACGGTGTCGAGCTGGTTCTTCAGGGTGTCGACGGTGACCCGGTCGAGGAACGTCGAGCCGAGCGTCAGCCCGATCCCGAGCGCGAGGAAGACCGCGGTGAGGCTGACGATGTGGTAGCGGAGGTTGATCACGGGTGCCTACGAGGTGAGGGTGAGCCAGTAGCCGCGCAGCACGAGGCGGACGGGCTCGCTGATGAGGGTGATCACGATCAGCGTGAACACGGCGGACAGGACGAGCATGGCCAGGTCGCCCTTGCGGATGCGGTGCTGGTAGAGGCGGCTCACGCCCTTGGCATCGACGAGGATGGGGCCGACCTTCATGCGGACGAGGAACGTGGAGGCCATGCCCGCCCGGCCCTTGTCGAAGAACTCGACCATCGAGGAGTGGGTGCCCACGGCCACGATCAGCTCGGCCCCCTTCTCGTAGGCGAGGAGCATCGCGATGTCCTCGCTGGTCCCGGTGGCCGGCCAGACGACGTGATCGAGCCCGAGCGCCTCGAGCCGGGCCGCGCCGGGGGCGCGCCCGTCCCGGTAGCCGTGCACGACGAGCCTGGCCCCGGAGCGCAGGGCCCGTTCGGACACGGAGTCCATGTCCCCGATGATCACGTCGGGGACCCGACCCAGCTCGAGGAGCGCGTCGGCGCCGCCGTCCACCCCTACGAGCAGCGGCCGCATCTCGGCGAGGTACCCGCTGCGGTGGAGGGTCTCGAGGTCCTCCTTGTAGTCGGCGCCCCGCACGACGATGAGGACGTGGCGCCCGCGCATGTCGATCCCGATGTCGGGGACCTCGGGGTCGTCGAGCAGCAGGTGCCGCTCCTTGGTGAGGTACTCGAGGGTGTTCTCGGCGAACCGCTCGAGCTGCTCGCCCATCGACTCGCGGGCCGCCTCGAGCCGTGCCTCCAGGTCCTGCATGCTCTGGCGGACGCCGGTGGCGACGACCGCCTCGCCGAGGAGGAGCCGGTCGCCGTCGAGCGTCACCACGTCCCCCTCCGAGATGCGGTCGAGCACCTCGCTGCCGACCTCGTCGAGGAGCGGGATGCCGGCCGCGGAGACGAGCAGCGGGCCGACGTTCGGGTACCGGCCGGTGATCGACGGCGCGGCGTTGACGACGGCGGCGGGCTGAGCCTCGACGATCGTCTCGGCCGCCACGCGGTCGAGGTCCGCGTGGTCGATGATCATGATCTCGCCGGGCTGGACCCGCTTCACGAGCCGCTTGGTGCGACGGTCGACGCGCGCCACGCCCGTCACGGTCTCGGGCTCGCGCGAGGAGCGGGCCACTAGCGGCGCCCCTGCTCGGTGCCGACGGTGGCCAGCAGCTCGAGGGCGTGCTGGCGGGCGGTGGCGCTGTCGGGGAGGCCCGAGAGCATGCGGGACAGCTCCTCCACCCGCCCGTCGTCGTCGAGCACCTCCACCGTGGCCACGGTGCGATCCTCGCCGACCTGCTTGCTGACGCGCACGTGGGCGCCGGCGAAGGCGGCCACCTGGGGCAGGTGGGTGACGACGAGCACCTGGTGGTCGTCGCCCAGCGCCGCGAGGGCGCGGCCGACGGCGACCGCCGCCTCGCCGCCGATCCCGGCGTCCACCTCGTCGAACACGAGGGTGGGCGGACCGGCGGTCAGGACGAGGCGCAGCGCGAGCATCGTGCGGGCCAGCTCGCCGCCGGAGGCCACCTTGGCCAGCGGCAGCGGCGGGGACCCGGGGTTGGCGGCGAGCAGGAGGGCGACGTCGTCGCCGGGCGGCGGCCCGTCGACGCGGACCTCGAGGCGGGCCCGGGGCATGGCCAGCGAGGCGAGGTGCGCCTCGACCGCGCTGGCGAGCGGTCCTGCGGCCCGGCGGCGGGCCTCGGCGACGGACTCGGCGGCGGAGGCCTCGACGCGCGCCGCCTCGGCGAGGGCGGCGTCGAGCTCGGCGGCTCGGCGGTCGTGCTGCTCGAGCTCGCGCAGGCGGGCCTGCGCCTCCTCCTGGAAGGCGAGCACGTCGGCCAGCGTCTCGCCGTACTTCCGGCGCAGGTCGTGGAGCAGCTGACGGCGGGTGCGCACCGCCTCGAGCCGCTCCGGGTCGTCGGTGATCCCCTCGCCGACGACCCGGACGTCGGCGGCGAGGTCGCTCAGCTCGGCCGCCGCGGCCCGAAGGCGAGCCTCGACGTCGGCGAACGGGGCCCGCCCGGCGACGGCCGCGATCGCCGCGCCCAGCGCGTCGGCGGCGCCGCCGTCGTCGGTGAGCGCGGCGACCGCGGCCGCGGCGGCCTCCTGGTGGGCGACCGCGTCGGCCAGCGCGCTCTCCTCCGCGTCGAGGAGGTCGTCCTCGTCGGGACCGGCGATCGCGGCTCGGGTGAGCTCGTCCACCTGGTAGCGCAGCAGGTCGAGCTCGCGGGCCCGGGCCCGCTCGTCGCCGCCGAGGGCGGCCAGCTGCGCTTCGATCTGGCGCCGCGCCGACCGAGCCGCCCGTAGCGGCTCGAGGTCGATCCCCCCGAAGCGGTCGAGCGCGTCGCGCTGCACGGCCGTGCCGAGGAGGGACTGGTGCGCGTGCTGCCCGTGGAGGTCGACGAGCCGCTCGCCCCAGCTCCGCAGCTCGGCCACGGTGGCCAGCCGGCCGTTGACGTAGGCCCGGCTGCGGCCGCTGCGGGGGATCGCCCGGGCGAGGACGACCTCGTCGTCGTCGTGCGCTCGGTCGGCGTGGCCGTCGCCGGGCAGCCGGAACCGCCCCTCGACCCAGGCCTCGTCGGCGCCAGCGCGCACGAGGGTGGGGTCGGCTCGTCCGCCGACGAGCAGGTCGATGGCGTCGACGACGAGCGTCTTGCCGGCGCCGGTCTCGCCGGTGAGCGCGACCATGCCCGGAGGCAGCACGAGGCGCAGGTCCTCGATCACCCCGAGATCGCGCACGGCCAGCTCCTCCAGCACTGCTCCCCCGCTACCGATCGCTCAGGCCGAACTTGGTCTTCAGGATCTTGAGGAAGTCCCGGGGCCCGAAGGTGACGAGGTGGGCCGAGTAGGACGCGGCGGTGCAGGTCACGGAGTCGCCCTCGGCCAGCTCGCCGAGGTTGCGCCCGTCCACGTTCAGCGTGGCGGTCCGGTGCCCGGTCACGGTCAGCCGGAGGAGGGCCTCGGGCTCGAGCACGAGCGTGCGGTCGAAGAGCATGTGCGGGGCCACCGGGGTGAGGAGCTGGCACCGGTGGGTGGGGGCCACGATCGGTCCCCGGGCCGAGAACGAGTAGGCCGTCGACCCCGTGGGAGTGGCCACGATCAGCCCGTCCGCGGCGTAGGTGGTGAAGAACTCCCCGTCCACGGAGACGCTGAGTCGGACGGTGTGGCCCGTGGGCGTCTTCTCCAGCACCACCTCGTTGAACGCCAGGTGCTCCACCGCAGCGCCGTCAGCGGGCTCGACCCGGACCGAGAGGAGCATGCGCCGCTCGATCTGGCCCTGGCCGGCGAGGAAGCGCTCGACCGCGTCCCGGGCGTCGTCGGGTTCGACGTCGGTGAGGTAGCCCATCTGCCCGACGTTCACGCCGAGGGTGGGCGCACCTCCGGTGGCCACGAGGTTGACCGTGCGCAGCATGGTGCCGTCGCCGCCGAGGCTGAGGGCCAGGTCGAGGCCGTGCCCCAGCTCCTCCTCGGGCCAGGCGTGCACCTCGAGCCCAGCCAGGCCGGCGTCGCTCTCCGGGAGCCGCACCTCGTGACCCTCGGCGACGAGCCAGGTGGCGAGCTCCTTGGCCAGGATCCGGGCCTGCTCGCGCTCGCGGTGCAGGACCATCGCGATCGCGCTCACCGGCGCTCCCGGGCCTCGGACACCGCGGCGTCGACCTGCGGCTCCCACGGCGCCGGGTCGGACGGCGCGGCGGCGCCGGTGGCTGCGTGGACCAGGAACTCGACGTTGCCGTCGGCGCCGGTCAGGGGCGACACCATGACCCCCATGATGGCGGCTCCGTGCTCGACGAGCGCGCCAAGGACCTCGTGGAGGACGCGCCGCCAGGTGCCGGGGTCGGTGACCACGCCCCGCCCCCGGGACACCTCCTCGCGGCCGGCCTCGAACTGGGGCTTCACCAGGAGCACGAGGTGCGCGTCGGGCGCGGCCAGGGCCAGGAGCGAGGGCAGCACGGTCCGCAGCGAGATGAACGACAGGTCGGCCACCACGACCTCGACGGGCGCGCCGAGGTCGCCGGGCCGGACGTGTCGGACGTTCGTGCGCTCCCGGACGTCGACGCGGGGGTCGGCCCGGAGCCGCTCGTGGAGCTGCCCGTAGCCGACGTCGAGCGCGATCACCTCCCGGGCGCCGCGCTGGAGCAGGCAGTCGGTGAACCCGCCGGTCGACGCACCGGCGTCGAGGCACCGGCGGCCCTCGACGGGCACGGCGAAGCGCTCGAGGGCGGCGTCGAGCTTCTCCCCGCCCCGTCCGACGAAGCGGGGCGGTGGGCCGTGGACGACGATCGGCTCGTCGGGCGCGACGACCCGCGACGCCTTGGTGGCGGGGGCACCGCCGACAGTCACCCGACCGGCCGCGATGTCCGCCTGGGCCTGCTGTCGGCTCGAGGCGAGCCCTCGACGGACGAGCTCGGCGTCGAGCCGCCGCCTCGTGGCCAGGGTCAGGCCTTCTCGGCGGGGGCCTTCTTGGCCGCGGCCTTCTTCGCCGCCGCCTGCTTGGTGGCGGCCTTCTTGGCCGGCGCCTTCTTCGCCGCGGCCTTCTTGGCCGGCGCCTTCTTCGCCG
>Ga0182741_1001155_pt1 | contig 35956 bp, 27 predicted proteins | sample eDN5th37CBELigOP_FD_128874 | JGI IMG/M metagenome (GOLD analysis project Ga0182741, IMG submission 128874) | Enriched Organic Plus compost microbial communities from Emeryville, California, USA - eDNA 5th pass 37_C BE-Lig OP (version 2) (version 2) ... | reverse complement strand
CTTTGGCCAACAGGTTCCTGGTCGAGGAAGATCTGGCGGCCGGTCGCCTCGTCGAGGCCGTCCCCTCCGACGTCAGGCTGGGCGGGTATTATCTTGTGGTACCCGCCGGCCGGTGGCGGGACCCGGCCGTGGCGGTGCTTCGGGTCTGGGTGAAGGATATTCTGTCCGAGGGATCCGGGACCGATGCATTGAATGCATCGATGGCGACAAATAGCTGATTGTTCGTCGCTGCCTCCCGTCTAGCCTGCGTGCCGCCAACACACGGGGTCTTTCCATGACGACAAACGCCGAACTTCTGTCCCGCCGCAACGCCGCCGTCGTCCGCGGCATCGGCCACACGACGCCGCTCTCGGCCTCCAAGGCCCGCAATGCCGAATTGTGGGACGTGGAAGGAAACCGTTACGTGGATTTCGCCGGCGGCATTGCGGTGCTCAATACGGGGCACTGCCATCCCAAGATCCTCGCGGCCGTCCAGGAGCAGATGTCGCGCTTCACGCATACCTGCTTCCAGGTCGTCATGTACGAGCCCTACATCGCCCTCGCCGAGCGCCTCAATGCTCTCGCGCCAATTCAGGGCTCTGTGAAGACCGCGCTCTTCACGACGGGAGCTGAGGCGACCGAGAACGCCATCAAGATCGCCCGTGCGGCCACCGGCCGTTCCGGCGTCATCGCCTTTACGGGTGCGTTCCATGGCCGGACCATGCTGGCTTCCGCCATGACCGGAAAGGTCGTGCCCTACAAGAAGGGCCTTGGCCCCGCTCTGTCGGAAGTGTGGCACGTGCCGTTCCCGACGGACCAGAACGGCGTGACCGTCGAGGAATCCCTCAAGTATCTGGACTTCATCTTCAAGGCTGACGCCGATCCTTCACGGATCGCGGCCATCATCATCGAGCCCGTGCAGGGCGAGGGCGGCTTCCATCAGGTGCCGGATTCCCTGATGCGCGGCCTGCGCCGGGTCTGTGACGAACACGGCATCGTGCTCATCGCGGACGAGGTGCAGACCGGTTTCGGCCGCACCGGAAAGATGTTCGCGATGGAGCATTACGACGTCTCCCCGGACATCATCTGCGTCGCCAAGAGCCTGGCCGGCGGCTTCCCCCTTTCGGGCGTTATCGGCAAGGCGCCGATCATGGACGCTGCCGATCCGGGCGGCCTGGGGGGGACCTATGCGGGCAATCCGCTCGCCTGCGTGGCGGCCCTCGCCGTGCTCGATGTCTTCGAGGAGGAGAAGCTGCTCGAACGGGCCGAGGCCATCGGGAAGCGTCTGCACGCATCCCTGCGGCGGATGGAGGGACGGAACGATCTGCTCCCGATCTCCGACGTGCGCGGTCCCGGCGCCATGATCGCGTTCGACATCGTGAAGGATCGCAGCGGCCGGGAGCCTGATCCCGATGCAACGCGTCGCGTCATTCAGCGCGCGCACGAGAACGGATTGATCCTCCTTTCCTGCGGCACTCATGCGAACACCATCCGCATCCTGGTGCCGCTCACGGCCGAGGAGAGCATTATCGACGAAGGGCTCAAGATCCTGGAAACCGCTCTCGCGGCCTGAGCCGAAACAGGACCTCTCTTCGTCAACTTCGCATCTTTGGAGTTTCCAATGACTGCTCATCACAAGCCCGCCGCGTCCCGGGTCTTGAACCTGAAGGATCCCGCTCTCCTGACGGACCTGGCCTATGTGGCAGGAGAGTGGGTCTCGTCACCGGAGGGGCGCACCATTCCGGTGATCGATCCCAGCGATGGCGCGCTCATCGCCAGTGTGCCCGATCTCGGGCGCGAGAGTGCACGCCGGGCCATCGATGCCGCCCATGCGGCGCAGAAGGATTGGGCGGCCCGTCCGGCCAAGGAGCGCGCCGCCGTGCTCCGGCGCTGGTATGAGCTCATTCTCGCCCATGCGGATGATCTTGCCCTGATCCTGACCACCGAACAGGGCAAGCCGCTGGCCGAGGCCAAGGGCGAGGTGGTGTCCAATGCCGCCTATCTCGAATGGTTCGCCGAAGAGGCAAAGCGCATCTATGGCGATGTGATTCCCGCCGCCCGTCCCGATCAGCGGATTGTGGTGCTCAAGCAGCCGGTCGGCGTCTGTGCGGCGATTACCCCCTGGAACTTCCCGAATGGCATGATCACCCGCAAGGTCGGACCGGCTTTGGCCGCCGGCTGCACCATGGTGCTCAAGCCGGCGGCACAGACCCCGCTCTCCGCCCTTGCGCTAGCAGTGCTGGCGGAGCGGGCCGGCGTACCGAAGGGAGCGTTCTCGGTCATCACGGGTGATGCGGAGCCGATCGGGCTGGAGTTCTGCCACAATCCCAAGGTGGCCAAGATCTCCTTCACGGGCTCGACCCGGGTCGGCCGTTGGCTGATGCGGGAGGCGGCGGACGGGATCAAGCGCCTGTCCCTGGAACTGGGCGGAAACGCTCCATTCATCGTCTTCGACGATGCCGACCTGGACGCGGCCGTGGAAGGGGCGATGATCTCCAAGTTCCGCAATGCCGGCCAGACCTGCGTGTGCGCCAACCGGATCTATGTGCAGGAAAGCGTAGCCGAGGCCTTCGTCGAGAAGCTGGCCGCCAAGGCCGCAAGCCTCAAGCTCGGGCGCGGAACGGAACCGGGCGTCGCCATGGGGCCGCTGATCGACGAGCGGGCCGTGGCGAAGATGGAGGAGCACGTGGCGGATGCCCTGGAGCAGGGCGGGCGCCTGGTCATGGGCGGGCGCCGGGCGAGCCTGGGCGGAACCTTCTTCGAGCCGACGGTGATCACCGGCGTGACGCAGGCCATGAAAGTGGCCCGCGAGGAGACTTTTGCGCCCCTGGCACCGATCATCACCTTCAAGGATGAGGCGCAGGTGATCGGAATGGCCAACGATACGGAATACGGGTTGGCGTCCTACATCTACGCCCGGGATCTGGCGCGCGTCTGGCGCGTGGCCGAAGGGCTGGAAAGCGGCATGGTGGGCGTGAACACCGGTCTGCTTGCCAACGAGGCGGCGCCGTTCGGAGGCGTGAAGCAGTCGGGCCTTGGGCGCGAAGGCTCGAAATATGGAATCGAGGGCTTCCTCGAGACCAAGTACCTCTGCCTCTCGGGCATGTAAGAACGCCGGTTCTTTTTCGGCCGCTGCGGATCACAGTTCGCAGCGGCCGATGCATGAATCCGTTACGAATTCCGCGCGATCACCCCGGCGACGACCGGGTTCGACTCCGCCGCCTCCGCGGCGGAAAGCAGCTTCGGGCAATGCGTCGCGAACCAGTCGCGGCCCGGCCTCCAGCGCGTCATGACCGCAACGTAGAGATCGAGTGCGGACATGGACCGGCCGAGCACGTGAGGCGCCGGCGAAATCAGGGATTCTACGTGCTGCCAGATCCGCATGCGCCGTGCATCGGTCTGCGCCCGCAGGACAGAGACGCCACTCTCGTCGAGGCCGAACTGCTTCGGATCATCCCCAAACGTGAAGGTGGGATAGAGCGCGCCGACCAGAACGACGAGCAGGTTGAGGAAGGCCGCGCGGGCCGGATCGTCCTGCCGTGGAGCAAGGCGCGCATGCGGGGCCGCGTCATGGATGTGCAGCACCATGGCAGCACTCTCGGTCATGACGGTCCCGTCCGGCAGGACCAACGTCGGCACCTGTCCGAGCGGATTGAGCGAAAGCAGCCGCTCCCTCCCGGGCCCCGGCTCCAGGTATGGAATGAGCGTGACCCGATGCGGCAATCCCGCCAGTTCTAGCGCCATCTCGATCATGGCCGAGCCGCAACCCTTGGAGGCGATGAGTTCATAATCCGGCATCTAGCGTCCCTTTGCAGACACGTATCATTTCCTAAGAAGAGCGTGTCGGCTCGATAATTGCAATGAGCCGCCGGGACGGCATCGCGGCAAAAGTGCTCGCCCGCAATTCCGAAGGCATCAGCCAGGAGGCCGCGACTTTCGTTATAGGAAACAGGGTTGGCGGAGGCCGGCCTCAACGAAACACCCCCGGTGTTCCGGCCTGGAACATCCGAAGTGCCGGACCATGGCACAGAGAAAGAAAAACTATGCGAGCCCGTCCCAGGGCTCGGCCAGGGCCGGGATATCCAACTTGAGCAGGTCGATGGCACGCCGTGCCGTGTGCTCGACGATCTCGGCCACCGATTGCGGCCTGCGGTAATAGGCCGGAACCGGAGGAGCGATGATGGCACCGATCTCCGTAGCGGCGGCCATCAGGCGGATATGGCCCAGGTGAAGCGGAGTCTCCCGGGCTAACAGCACGAGCGGGCGTCGCTCCTTCAGATGAACATCCGCTGCCCGCACGAGGAGGTTATCCGCAGCGCTCGATGCAATGGCGGACAGGCTTCGCATCGAGCAGGGGGCAACGATCATGCCGGCAGTGCGGAAGGACCCGCTCGCGATGGTCGCACCGACATTGTCGATCGGATGCCAGCACGTGGCGATGCTCCGAAGCCGCTGGAGCGCGTCGGTTCCGGCTTCGTGTGCCATCGTCCGCTCTCCGCTTCGGGAGACCACCAAATGGGTTTCACATTGCGCGGCAGCGAGGATCTCGGCGATCCTGATGCCGAGCAAGGCGCCGGATGCGCCGCTGATCCCAACTACAACCCGGGCAGGTATCGTCACGAGGCTCTCCTTGAAACGCTCTGGTCAAGACCGAGGCGATCCCAGAGAGCGTCCACCCGCTTGGCAACGGCCGGATCCATCGCGAGAACCTTGCCCCATTCGCGATCCGTCTCGGACCCGATCTTGTTCGTCGCGTCGATGCCGAGCTTGCCGCCGAGCCCTGCCTTGGGAGATGCGAAATCCAGGTAGTCGATGGGCGTGTCGGAGATCGTGACGAGATCGCGCGAGGGATCCGAGCGGGTTGCCACCGCCCACATGACGTCATCCCACGAGCGGACATCGATATCCTCGTCGACGAGGATGAGAAGCTTCGTATAGGTGAACTGCGGAAGGAGGGACCACAGGCCGAGCATCACGCGCCGGGCTTGGCCCGCATAGCGCTTCGCGATGGAGATGACGGCAATCCGATAGGAGCACGCCTCCGGCGGCAGCCATATGTCTCGGACCTCGGGAAACTGACGCTTCAGAATGGGAACGAACAGCTCATTGAGTGCTTCCCCGATGCGGGAGGGCTCGTCAGGAGCGCGGCCCGTAAAAGTCGAAAGGTAGATCGGGTTCGGCCGCATGGTGACGGCCGTTACGTGCAAGACCGAAAACGGCTCGACCGCATTGTAGTAACCAGTGTGGTCTCCGAAGGGCCCCTCGGGAGCCGTTTCGTGTGCCGAGACGAAGCCTTCGATCACGATTTCCGCTTCCGCCGGAACCTGGAGGGGAACGGTCGCGCAGGGCATGAGCCGGGGACGTCGGCCGCGCAGCATGCCCGAGAAGCGAAGCTCCGACAGTGTTTCCGGAAGAGGCAGAACCGCCGAGAGGATGGTGGACGGGTCGGCTCCGATCGCCACCGCCACCGGCATGGGCTGCCCAATGTCCTTCCACAGACGGTGATGACGCGCCCCGCCGCGATGCGCGAGCCAGCGCATAATGGCCTTGTCCCGTCCAAGCACCTGCATGCGGTAGACGCCCATATTATAGTCATCCACGCGGAGGCTGTCGGGTGGCCGTGTGATGACCAGAGGCCAAGTGATCAACGGCGCGGGCTCGCCGGGCCAGCAGGTTTGGACCGGGAGGCGCCCGAGATCGACGTCTCCTTCAGTGAGAACGATCCTTCGCGCGCTCTCAACCTCCTTCGGTCGCATGGCAAGGGCTGCGCGTGCCAGCGGCACCTTGCTCCACGCATCCGCGAGACCTTGGGGAGGGCGCGGTTCGCGCAGTTCTGCGAGCGTTTCTCCAAAGACGCGCAGGCCATCCGGTGTTGTCCCGAGCCCCCATGCGACACGCTCGACCGTCCCGAAGAGATTGGTGAGGAGCGGCATCTCGGCCTGTCTGCCATCAGGTTGGATGACATGCTCAAACAGGAGAGCAGGGCCATGCTCCTTGAGCACACGGCGATGGATCTCGGTGATCTCGTGCATGGTGGAAACCGGCTCACGGATCCGGACGAGCTGCCCCCTGGCCTCCAGGAAGGCCATAAAGTCTCGGAGATCTGCGAAGAAAGGCAAGTGGCGGTGGGACATGAGCATCCTCGGCACATGCCTCTTGATGAGGAGAGCAGGTGCTTCCGTCTTTGCTCCAGCGCAAACACGAGCTTGGCAGTCTCGGATAAAGCAGTGGCAAGGATGTTTGCATGACGACACGACATACGCCCATTGCACCGTTGCCGGTGCTGGCCGCAGCCGCTTTGCGGCCTCTTCCGCTTCGGCCTTTGCAGATCTTCCTGTCGGCCGTCATGCGGCGGATCGTGCAAGAACACCCGCGCATGTTCGAGCGCCTCGGGTCCTATGCGGGAAAGCGCTATGGCCTGGCCCCGGTGGATCTGCCTTTCGCGTTCCTGCTGGACACGGCGCCGAATGCCTCGCGGATCGTTGTTCTCCGTGTCCTGCCCGAACGTCTCGACGCCAGAATCTCTGGTCCGTTTCTGGCCCTGCTCGGCATGGCGAACGGAGCATATGATGGCGATGCGCTGTTCTTCTCCCGAACTATCGTGGTCGAGGGGGACATCGAGGCGGTCCTTGCGCTGCGGAATGCGATCGATGACGCGGGAGTCGATGTATTGCGTGAGGCAGCTTCTTTGCTGGGCCCTCTGGGCCGCTTCGGAGAAGCTATGCTCTGCCGGAGAGGCCGGGCACATGGCCCGTCCACGACCGTCTATCGCCATGAGAGAGAGGGTTCGACGTGGAACTGATTTGCCCCGCCGGGACGCCGTCTTCTCTCCGGGCCGCCGTGGATGCCGGCGCGGATGGTGTTTATTGCGGCTTTCGCAACGAGACCAACGCGCGCAACTTTCCAGGACTCAACTTCAGTCCCGAAGAACTTGCGGAAGGTGTGGCCTATGCCCATCGGAGGGGCGCGAAAGTCCTCGTCGCGATCAACACTTTTCCGCGCGCCGGCGCATTGAACCTTTGGTTCGAGGCTGTTGACGATGCCGCGAGGGCCAAAGCGGATGCGATCATTCTCTGCGATATCGGCTTGATGGCATACGCGGCCGAGACGTACCCCGAAATGCGCCTGCACGTGTCCGTGCAGGCAGCCGCGGCCAATCCCGACGCCATCCGTCTTTATGTTGATGAGTTCAATGCAAAGCGGGTTGTCCTGCCACGCGTGCTCAGCGTCCCTGAGATTGCCCGTATCACACGTGCGACGACCTGTGAGGTGGAGGTCTTCGTATTTGGCGGCCTCTGCGTGATGGCCGAAGGGCGCTGTTCCCTTTCGTCCTTTGCAACAGGACTGTCGCCGAACATGAATGGTGTCTGTTCGCCCGCAAGTCACGTAACTTACGAGGAGACCGGCGGCAGCGTCGTGTCACGCCTCGGAGGATTTACAATCAACAAATTTGCGCCAGGCGAGCCTGCCGCTTATCCGACTCTGTGCAAGGGGTGCTTCAAGACGGGGCTCGCAACGGGCTACATCTTCGAGGACCCCGTCAGTCTTGATGCGGCAACGCTCCTGCCGGGCTTGAAAGAGGCCGGAGTCACGGCGCTCAAGATCGAGGGCCGGCAGCGGAGCCGCGCCTATATCGAGAATGTCGTGCGCACGTTCCGCGAGGCCATCTCGGCCGTGAACGAAGGCCGCGCCATTCCGGCCGGAGCGCTTCAGCCCATGAGCGAGGGGCAAAGCAACACCCTCGGGGCCTATCGCAAGACCTGGCGCTGAGCCGGTGAGGGGAGCGAGCGTGAAACTGACTCTTGGACCCGTCCTGTATAACTGGGAACCCTCTATCTGGCGGGACTTCTACTATCGTGTCGCAGACGAGATGCCCGTCGACACAGTCTGCGTCGGCGAGGTCGTCTGTTCGAAGCGCCTTCCGTTCTTTCAGGACGTTGTCCCAGAAGTGGTGGAGCGCTTGATGCGGGCCGGGAAGGAAGTCCTGCTCAGCTCTCTGGCGCTCGTGACCTTGGAAAGGGAAAGAAAGCAGATCGCATCCCTCGCGAAGGAGGCGGATCCTCTGGTCGAGGTGAACGATGTGACGGCGCTCGTCTATCTTGCCGGACGTCCCCACGCCATCGGCCCTTATGTCAATGTGTACAATGAGGGGACGCTGGCATGGCTGGGACGCAACGGCGCCCGGCAGGTCTGCCTGCCGCCCGAATTGCCGGTCTCGTCCATTTCGGCTCTTGCGACGGCCTGTCCGGATGTGGCTCTCGAGGTCTGGGCTTTCGGGCGCTTACCGCTCGCCATCTCGGCGCGGTGCTATCACGCGCGGCTTCACAAGCTGACGAAGGACAATTGCCAGTTCGTATGTGGCAAGGATCCGGATGGCCTGCCGGTCGATACCCTGGATGGCCAGCGTTTCCTCGCCGTGAACGGGGTTCAGACGCTCTCGACGACCTACGCCAACTTGATCGAGAACATTCCGGATCTTGCCGCCCTCGGCATCGCCTCCTGCAGGCTTTCACCGCAGACATGCGATATGGTTGCGGTTGCAGCCGCCTTCCGGGATGTGGCTGATGGCAGGCTTAGCCCAGAGGAGGGCAGGCGGGCTCTGAGCGAGATCTGTGGCGAGATCCCTTTCTCCAACGGGTTCTTGTTCGGAAAGGCAGGCGTCGACTATCGGGCGAGGTCACCTGAATGAGAACAATGTCCGCCTAATGATGCTGATGTTCACAGAGGCCATGATCTACAAGAACCTCGATGATGCGGCACTCGGCAATTCGCTTATGGTCACAAGCCACCATTCCCTGAAGCTCGTCGCGTAAAGCGGTCAGGCGCGCGATACGGCTGTTAATCTCGTTGAGATGCGCCTTCGTGACATCATGTACCTCGCCGCAGGAGCGATCCGGCTCGGCCGCAAGGCTCAGGAGCTGCCGAATGGCATCGATCTCGAAGCCCAACTCCCTGGCATGCCGGACGAAATTGAGCCTGCGCACCTCCTCGGTGCCGTACCGCCTCTGCTGGCCCTCTGTCCTCACGGGTGAGGGCAGAAGCCCGATCTGCTCGTAATACCGGATCGTCGGCACCTTTACGCCCGTCCGTCGGGACAATTCTCCTATAGCCAAATCCATCACAAGCCTCTTGAACCTCTAGTCACTAGAGAATGTAGGCTCTGTGCGAATCGAAGTGAAGAGGTTTGCAATGTGTGACGCCTGCGATCTGCCCGATACCTCTCGGAAGGGGCCCGCGCCTCAGCTTTCCAAAGAGCAGCGCACCCGCTACCGCGTCTCGGGGATGGATTGTGCGTCCTGCGCGGCGAAAATCGACACGGCCCTGCGACGTATTCCTGGTGTGGCGGATGCAAACGTTTCCGTCTCGGCCGGAACCGTAACGGTTCTTCACGATGACACGGTCGCTCCGGAGGCGCTGGCCAAGCAAATCGCAATGCTCGGCTATAGGATCACCGGACAGGTACCGACAGATGCCGGAACGTCCCCTTCAGCCTCCAGGCACCATGATTGTCATGATCACGACCACGATCATGGGTCCCATGGACATGGTCATGATGCCGAAGGCGTCACAGGCCTTCATTCGCATATGCATGACCACGGTGCCGGCGAAGGACCATGGTGGAAGAGCAAGCGTGGTCTATTGACCATCGCCTGCGGCCTCGCCCTTGTGGCGGCCTATGCGGTCGGCCTTGCGGTGCCAAATGTGGGGCGCTGGGCGTTCCTTCTCGCCATGATGGTGGGCCTGGTGCCGATTGCCCGGCGCGCTATCGTGGCTGCGCGTCTCGGCACCCCGTTTTCCATTGAAATGCTCATGACCATCGCGGCGCTCGGGGCCGTCATCATTGGCGCAACCGAGGAGGCGGCCATGGTCGTCTTCCTTTTCCTGGTCGGAGAACTCCTTGAGGGCGTTGCCGCCAGTCGTGCCCGAGCCAGTATTCAAGGCCTGACAAAGCTCGTGCCTAAGACCGCTCTCCTGGAGCGAGACGGCAAAACGGAGGAAGTCTCCGCAGAGAGCCTCCCTATAGGCTCCATCATTCTGGTCCGCCCTGGTGATCGTATTCCAGCGGACGGCACGATCGTATCGGGAGAGAGCGCCATCGACGAGGCTCCCGTCACCGGTGAGAGTACGCCGCAGCGAAAGGGGCCTGAGCAAAATGTCTTTGCGGGCACCATCAACGGTGGCGGCGTGCTTCGCATCCGTGTGGATGCGGCAGCGCAGGACAACACCATCGCGCGTATCGTGCGCCTCGTCGAAGAAGCGCAGGAAAGCAAGGCCCCGACTGAGCGCTTTATCGATCGCTTCTCGCGCTACTACACTCCGGCTGTCGTCATCGTCGGTGGTCTCGTGGCCGTCGTTCCGCCACTCCTGTTCGGCGCCGAATGGGGGGGGTGGATTTATAAGGGCTTGGCTGTCCTGCTGATCGGTTGTCCGTGCGCCTTGGTGATTTCGACGCCTGCTGCCATTGCGGCTGGCTTGTCGGCTGGCGCGCGGCGTGGCCTGCTTATGAAGGGCGGAGCGGTGCTTGAGAACATCGGTAAGGTGACACTGGCGGCCTTCGACAAGACCGGGACCCTGACGGAAGGGCGGCCCCAGGTGACGGACGTCATGCCCTTCGGTCGCGCGGAGCACGAAGTTCTTAGCCTAGCCGCTTCCCTCGAGACCGGATCCAGCCATCCTCTTGCCAGGGCCATTCTTGCGAAAGCTCGCGAGAGCAACGTCCCGTTTGAGCCTGCGATGGATGCAGGTGCCATCGGCGGTCAAGGAGTGACAGGCAGCGTCGGAGGAGCGTCGCTATTCCTCGGCTCACCCAGGGCCGCAGCCGAGAGGGCTCCTTTCACGATGGAGCAGGCGGAGCGCATTGCTGCGCTGAATGAAGAGGGCAAGACTGTTTCGGTATTACTGGTGGACAATCAGATCGCCGGTTTGATCGCCATGCGGGATGAGCCGCGAGCAGATGCGCAGGCGGGACTCGTGGCGCTGAAACGGGCCGGTATGGATGCCCTGATGGTGACCGGAGACAACCGCCGTACGGCCGAGGCAATTGGTGCCGGGCTTGGCATCGATGTTCGGGCCGAGCTCCTGCCTCAGGACAAGCAAGCCATCGTTCGTGAGCTTCAGGCCAGGGGCCATGTGGTCGCCAAGATCGGTGATGGGATCAACGATGCTCCCGCATTGGCCGCGGCGGATATCGGCATCGCCATGGGTGGCGGCACGGATGTCGCCCTGGAGACCGCCGATGCCGCCGTCCTGCATGGGCGCGTGCTCGACATTGCGCGCATGGTCCGCCTGTCCCGGGACACGATGGCGAATATCCGACAGAACATTGCCATTGCGCTCGGCCTCAAGGCCGTATTCTTGGTCACTACCATCATCGGCGTGACAGGCCTCTGGCCTGCGATTCTGGCGGATACAGGCGCCACGGTTCTCGTCACCGCCAATGCTATGCGTCTGCTCAGGACAAGAGAAGGGACATGAAGCCTGCGGCGGGGCCGAGTTCTTTGGTCCCTGTGAGCTGAACCTTCGGAACAGAGCACACCCTTGCGTCCTCGCGCAGAGGCGCAACTATTGCAATTCCTACGAGTTAGCCCTTCCGGATCGTCTGGATGCTGGCGCGCAACGTTATGAAGGATCGAGGATCTTCGGAGAAGCCGATCTCTTGGCGTGAAGGGGAGCGCCTTGCCGCTTTGCGGAGCTATGATATCCTCGATTCTGAACAAGAAGCGGCTCTCGATGGGCTAACTCGGATCGCCGCAAATGTCTGCAATGCTCCGATTGCACTGATCTCGTTGATCGACGAGAAGCGGCAATGGTTTAAATCCGAGATCGGCCTCGGCATTCGAGAAACGCTACGGGAACTCTCCATTTGTATCCATGCCTTGCATCGGTCAGGCCTGCTGATCATTCCAGATACGCTGGAAGACCCGCGCGTTGCGGACAACCCGTTCGTCAGAGGTGATCCTCACATTCGCTTCTATGCAGGCGCTCGCCTTGAAGCCAAGGACGGGTGTCCACTCGGAACAATCTGCGTTCTCGACCGAGCCCCCCGACCTGAAGGACTGACCGAGGAGCAATCCGATACTCTCCTCACTCTGGCACGGGCCGTCATGAGCCATCTCGAGCTTAGGAGGCTCAATAATGTTCTCGCTAAAAGTGAGGTTCGTTCAAGGACGCTGATCGATGCGATCCCCCAAATGGTTTGGGCGAGCGACGCCGACGGCAGCAACGATTACTACAATCGGCGATGGTACGATTTTACGGGCACGGCCTTGGCCGAAGCCAATGGCGAGCGTTGGTTGGCATTGCTCCACCCCGACGATCGAAGCCATGTACAGAGACAATGGGGTATCGCCGTTGCGACGGGAGAGGATTACGCAGTCGAGTACCGATTGCGGCATCGGTCCGGCGATTACCGGTGGATCCTTGGTCGTGCGGAGCCTCTCCGCGATGAAAATGGCAATATCGAAAGATGGTTCGGAACCTGTACCGATATCCATGAGCTGAAGAAGGCCGAGAGCGCTCTTGCGCACAATGAACGACGACACCGCGCTCTGCTCGAAGCCAGCGCCATGGTCTTTTGGATTGCCGCTCCAGATGGCCGTATCCTGGAAGGGTGGGGTTGGAGCGAATTGTCAGGGCAAAGTACGACAGAGTACATCGACCAGGGATGGATCGATGCCGTGCATCCTGAAGATCGGGACCGTGTTCTCGCACGCTGGGAGGCATCTCTGACATCCGGCGTATCGTATGACGCCGAATTCAGGGTCTGGCGGACTGACGGAAGTTACAGATGGGTCGCAGCGCGAGCTGTCCCGCTGAATGACCCGCAAGGCTCGGTTATGGAATGGGTCGGGACCATCGCCGACATCCATGATCGCAAGCATGCTGAAGAAACGATGCGCGCCAGCGAGGAGCGATTGCGGCTCGCTGCCGAAACGACGCCTCTCGGCATATGGGACACGGATCTTAAAACAGAAAAGCACCAATGGACGCTCGAGGCGCGGAACATTGTGGGTATTCCGTTACATGCACCCGTCTCGGGGACGACCTTCCTGGAGCATGTACATCCTGATGATCGCGCCGATATGAAGCGGAGAATGCTCCCGGATTCAACTTCAGGCGCCGTGAACTACAGCGGTGAGTGCAGAATCGTGAGGGCCGACAATGGTGATGAGCGCTGGGTTACGGTAAGCGGTCGGACCCTCCTCGACAGCAGAGGCCTCCCGGTTAGAAGAATTGGAACGATTCAGGATATCACCCATCAGAAAAACTCGGAAAGAGCGCTACGCGCCACTGTCGACCGCCTGAAGTTGGCATTGCGAACCGGGCGTATGGTTGCGTGGGAATTGGATCTTTCGACCGGATGTGTCACACGCTCGGGCACATCGTTGGAGTTCCTCGGCATCGGCTCGGGTCCATCATCCGACTTCCTCGATCGGGTCCATCCGGATGACCGCGCAAGTGTGGAAGCATTCGTTATGCAGACGGATCGCGCTGCCTTCGACACAATGGAGTTTCGCTACCAACCTCCTGATGGAGAGATGATGTGGCTTGGAATCCGCGCTGAGCAGGCGGGTCCGAACTGCATTGTCGGTATCACTTTCGACATTACGGACCGGAAGGCAGCCGAGGAGGAGGTTTGGCGGGTTGCCAACCACGATGTGTTAACGGGTTTGCCAAATCGGGCGTTGTTCCAGCATCGGCTCAAGCAGGCCCTTGCCGATGCTATGCAAGATGGTTCCTCGGTCAGCATATTGCTCATCGATCTTGATCATTTCAAAGACGTCAATGACGCCATGGGCCATGATGCCGGCGATGCCCTGCTGAAAACGACGGCCGCTCGCCTGAGGAGCCTTGCGCGGGAAAGGGATATTGTTGCTCGGTTTGGAGGGGATGAGTTCGCGGTCATCGTCACGCACCCCGTCACGCTGGACTACGCCTACGATCTTGCCCAAAGGATTATCGATGCGCTCCGACAGCCTTTCGTCTATGGAGGCCGCGCGTTCATCAGCAAAGCCAGCATCGGAGTCGCGATGTTCCCGGAGCACGATGTTACACCGCAGGATTTGTTGAAGGATGCCGACATCGCTCTCTACCAGGCAAAAGCGCAAGGGCGAAACCGCGTGGCGGTCTATTCGAGCAAGTTGCGCGTCGACGTTGAGAGCCGTCTCTCTTTGGGGGACGAGGTTCGTGCTGCGCTTTCCAGCGGGCAGTTCGTCCCGTTTTACCAGCCGAAGGTTTCTTTCAAAACCGGAAGAATCGTTGGACTGGAGACCTTGGCACGATGGATTCATCCTACAAGGGGTGTCCTGACGCCATCGCATTTCGGCTCCGTTTTCGAGGAACATGACCTAGCATCTGCAATGGGCAAGGCTATTCTCTTGGCTGTAGCCACGGATATGCGACATTGGCTCGATAGCCGCTTGGATTTCGGGCGGCTCGCAATCAATCTTTCATCGGCTGAGTTCAATCGGCCTGGACTCGCCGAAGAGATCATTGGCGTTCTCGATCGGTGGCGAGTTCCACCGGATCGCTTCGAAGTCGAGGTTACGGAAACGGTGCTTTTAGGACGAGGCACCGAAGCGATTAGCTCAGTTCTCCGTCAGTTTCATGAGCACGGAATTCTGGTTGCGCTCGATGATTTCGGGACAGGCTATGCCTCTCTGACTCATCTCAAGCAATTTCCCGTCGGGCACGTCAAGATCGATCGAAGCTTCGTCACGGACCTTGAGCAGGATGCCGACGACGAAGCGATTGTTAGGGCGATCATCGATCTCGGAAAAAGCCTAGGAATCGAAATTACGGCTGAAGGCGTTGAAACGATCGGTCAGGCTCAACGGCTTCGCGAGTTGGGGTGCGACAACGGCCAGGGCTACCTCTTTTCCCGGCCACTTCCTGGTACGGCGGTGCCGCGGCTCTTCTCAGATTTCGCCTCTAACCATGTCCCGTGAATGGCTTAAGGATATCACACGTCCGAAGCGTCCAGGAAGGCATTCTCTGGGGCAGCTCCGCTTGAACTTCATAGCCGGAGCAATTGCCATCGGCATTCTGGCTTTGTCGGTTCACGGGCTCTGGAGCGAGCGTCAAGAGGTTTGGCGAGAAGCCGAGCAGACTTCGCGGAACCTGCTGATGACCTTGACCCGGGACATCGGAGGCAACGTGAGCGCAATTGATCTTGCGTTAAAGGGAGTTGTCGAGGGCTTCGGATACCGCGGCTTCTCGAGATTGCCCCCCGAGATCCAACATAGAATTTTGTTCGACCGGGCTGTTTCGGCCAGCTTTACCGGCTCCATTCTGCTCCTCGACGAAGCCGGAAATCTCATCGCCGATGGAGGATCGGTGCTTGCGCCGAGAAATCTCAATTTCGCAAACGATGAATTCTTCAGGGCCCACAAGGAGCAATCCTTCATTGGGCTTTACGTCAGTCATCCCTATACGAGCAAGATCAGGACAGGAAAACTCAGCCTCGCCTTCAGCCGACGGCTCTCACATCCGGATGGAAAATTCATCGGTGTTGTCGCGGCCGAAGTCGGATTGGACGACGTCCAAAGCATGCTGAAAGGGCTAGACGTCGGCCCAAGGGGATCGATATCCCTGTTTCTAAGTGACGGTACTTTGCTCATGCGACATCCCTATAGCGAGCGCGAGATCGGCCGTCGCTTTGGTGACTCGGCGAATTTCCGTCGCTTTCTTCAAGACGGTTCCGGCAGCTTCGAGGGAGTTGCGGCGATCGATCAGGTCCGCCGCCAATATACGTATGATAGGATCGGTGAGTTTCCTCTTATCCTGACCGTATCTCAATCCGTTCAAGATATCCTGGCGTCCTGGTGGCGAAGGGCTCTTGTTCTGGCGGCAATTGCGGGTGTTCTCTGCTTGGCTCTGGCAAGGTTGATCGTGTTGTTCTGGCGGGAATTGGGTCGGCGAACGAAAGCCGAAATGGAGCTGGAGCGACTTGCCCGATCGGATGGCCTGACCGGTCTTCCAAATCGACGGGCTTTTGATGAATTCTATGAGCGCGAATGGCGACAGGCGATCCGCTCGGGATCTCCTCTCTCGCTACTTTTCGTCGATGTGGATTTCTTCAAAAGCTATAACGATTATTATGGGCACATGAAGGGGGACGGTGTGCTCTGCACCGTCGCCATGACGATCGATGCAGCTCTTCGTCGCCCTCGAGATTTTGCAGCCCGCTATGGCGGCGAAGAGTTCATCATTGTCCTTCCCGAAACGGATCTGTCCGCAGCCTATGCTCTGGCAGAGACGATCCGAACGGGCGTTATGAATCTGGGGATAGAGCATGAACCAAGCTTCTTCCGTACAGCGACGGTGAGCATCGGCGCAGCGGGAGCTTGGCCTGTGCAGGGCAGCAGCCGAGATATTCTCCTTGAGGCTGCGGATTCTGCGCTCTATCGCGCAAAGGCTGCCGGCCGAAACTGCATTCGGGTTTCAGAGAAGAGTTTGGTTGATGCGCTGCCGCCGTCGACAACGAGGATGTAGCCGATTCAGCTCATGATAGCCTGTCATTGGTATCGACCAATGCTCTGGCGAAGGGCCGCTCCGAACGATTATCGTTGTACCAAGTCGGCGGATCGGACCATTGGCCGACAAGCCTTTCCCCACGGCACTCCTCTTGGAGCGCATTTACTGCCTCGATCAGCGAATACCAGCTCGCATGAAGGACTGAACGAACTGCCGCTGGAATAGAAGAAAAGCCAGAAGCAGCGGTGCCATGGTCATCACGGTCGCCGCCGTGATGACTGACCAGTCGACGCCTGTCTCTGGAGCCCCAAACACCGCAAGGCCGACCGTAAGAGGGCGGCTCTCCACGGAGTTTGTGACGATGAGAGGCCAGAGAAAATTGTTCCAATGATAACTGACGGAGACGAGCCCGAAGGCAATATAGGTGGTCTTGCCGAGAGGGACAAAAACCCGCCAGAGGACGCCGAAGGATGAGGCGCCTTCCACCCGTGCGGCCTCAACCAGCTCATTTGGCACACTTTTGAAGGTCTGGCGCAGCAGGAAGATGCCAAAGGCGGAGGCCATGTAGGGCAGGGCGATAGCCGGGATCGTGTCAAGCAGGTTCAAAATGCTGATGACGCGATAATTCTCAACGATCAGAACGTCAGGCATGATCATAAGTTGGACGAGAACAAGCGCGAACAGAACTTCGCGGCCCGCGAAACGAAAGCGCGCGAAGGCGTAGGCTGCCAGCGTCGCAATGACCAACTGACCTGCGAGCACCAGTGTCACCAGCATCAGCGTGTTCAGATAATAGCGGGCGAACGGAGCCTGATGCCAAGCGCGCACAAAATTATCGAGCGTCAGAGGAGCCGTCAGATCAAACCTTGTGGCGTACTCGGACGGGTGAAATGCGCTCCAGAAACTGTAGGCGAGAGGGAGAAGCCACAGAAGTGCCAGGATCCACGCTGCAAATGTCTCGATCGAAGAGCTGCTCTGCTTCATTGATAGTGAATCCTACGATCGAGATAGACGAATTTGGTCAGGGCAACAGCGGCCAAGATTGAGATCAGCGTCACCGTCAGTGTGGCCGCGTAGGCGGTATCCCAGAAGGTGAAAGCTACCTCGTAGATGTAATAGAGCAGCAGTGAGCTTGCGTTGTTCGGCCCACCTTTGGTCATGATGACCAGTTGATCCACGAGTTTGAAGGAGTTGATCAGGGCATTGATGGAGACGAACAGCGTCGTCGGCATCAGAAGGGGCAATGTCACGCGGCGAAAGAAGTACCAGCGTCCTGCACCCTCGACAGCCGCAGCCTCCTTGAGGTCCGGCGGGATGACTTGCAGAGCTGCAAGATAGAAGATCATGAAGAAGCCGGCTTCCTTCCAGACAACCATGATCGTGAGGCAGGTCATGACGGTTGCCGGATCGCCAAGCCAGTTATGCCCTGAAAAGCCTAAGGTCTTCAGGAACTGATCGAGCAGGCCGTAATCCGGCGTATAGAAGAACAGCCAAATGTTCGCGACAGCGATCATGGGTAGAACGGTCGGTGTAAAGAATGCGAGCCTTAGGAACGACCGGCCCGAGATCTTCTTGTCCACCCAAACTGCCATCATCATCGCAAGGACAATGCTGGTCGGTACAGTGGCAAGCGCAAAGATAATGTTGTTGCGGAGTACCTGCCAAAAGACATCGTCATCCAGCATGTAGGCATAATTCTCGAAGCCCACGAATTCCGCCGGACCACTGCGTCCGAGCGAGAAAAAGCTGTGATAGAGAGTTGCAAGAATTGGATAATGCGTAAAGGTCGCGAGCAGGACGACAGCGGGCAGCAAAAGTAGCCACGCATTGACATTCGTCTGCCAGTATCTGCGTCGGGAGGCCTTGTGCTTGGCAGCGCTCGTAACGGCGACCATTGAATTCTCCGGCTGGGGATTGGGATGTGCCGCGGCGCATTCCGCCGCGGCACATCCCTTAGGCTTTATTTATAGCGGCTCAGGACGCGCTCGGATTGCTTCTGAGCGCTGTCGAGTGCCTCCTTCGGGCTCTGAGAACCCGTTACGGCGGCCTGCACGGCGTCATTGACGATCTTGTAAATGCGCCCGTTGTCGTGCACCGACAGCTCGGCGACGGCATGTTGCAGCTGATCGCGGGCTACGACGGCCTGAGGGAAGCCCTTCACGTAGGCTTTCATGGTCTCCGTCTCGTAAGCCGCCGGCGTAACGGCTACGTAGCCTGTCTTGATGCTCCATTCCGCAGCCTGTTCAGGGGCTGTCATCCAGCGGATGAACTTCACGGCAGCCTGCTGCTGCTCAGGGCTGGCACTCTTGAAGATGTAGAAGTTGCCGCCGCCGGTCGGGGAGCCGCGCTGTTCCTTGGCAGGCAGCATGGCGACGCCGAAGTCGAACTTCGCACCTTCCTTCACGGCGGTCAGGTTGCCGGTGGTGTGCCACATCATGGCGGTCTTGCCTTCGAGGAAATCCGTCCGCAGGGTGCCCCATTCGATGGCTCCCTTCGGCATCACGCCTTCTTTGGTCGAGAGATCGACCCAATACTGCAGCGCATCGACCGTCTTCTTTTCGTTGAAGAAGACCTTGGTGCCGGCCTCATTCATGAGCTTCTGACCATTCTCGATGGCCAGCGCCTGCAACATCCAGTAGCCATATCCCGTGGACGGGATCTCGACGCCCCAACGGGTCACATTGCCGGAAGCGTCCTTCTTCACGAGTTTCTTGGACATCTCGGCCATCTCGGCCCAGGTTGTCGGCGGCTTTTCGGGATCGAGACCTGCCTCCTTGAAGGCATCCTTGTTGTAGTAGAGGACGATGGTCGAGCGCTGGAACGGAACACTCCAGGTCTTGCCTTCTATGCGCCCGTTTTCCATGAAGGCAGGATAGAAACTGTCGAGCCATTGCTTGCCGTCGGAGCCGGCGATCTCATCGATCGGCACGATCGCCTTTTCGTCCATGAGCGTGAACAGATCGGTGGAGAACAGCACCGACAATTGAGGCGGCTGGCCACCCTTCATGGCGGTCATCGCCTTGGTCATGGTGTCGGTGTAGTTGCCCGCGTAGACCGCCTCGACCTTGATGTCCGGGTTTCCATTCTGGAACCGCTGCACCATATCGTCGATGATCTTGGTAACGGGACCGCCGACCGAGACGGGATAGTACATCGTCAGATCGACGGCATGGGCGGCACTTGCACCGAGGCCGGCTAGTGTCATGAGGCCCGCCGTGAGCAGGGCTTTGGCTTTGAACTTCATGATCCTCCCCTTGGATCTCCTGGAGCCATGCGCCTGCGGAAGAGACCGCCTGCGCCTTTCAGTGAAAGAAGCTCAATGGACCGAGGTCTCGGTCTCACGGCGTCTTCCGCTGTCCTTATCAAACAGATGTATGTGACGGTTATGCCAAGCGAGGCCGACACTGGTTCCGGGTGGAAGCGAACAATAACCCGTTTGACGAACCGAAACCGTGCCGCCTTCCGTGTCGCAGAGAATGATGCTGTCTGCCCCGAGATATTCGACAGCCTTCACCGTGGCCGGAATTCCATTGCTCTCCACAAGCGTAATATGTTCCGGTCGTATGCCGAGCATCGCGTTGTCGTGCCATGAAATGATATTCATGGGTGGGGTGCCGATGAAGCGGGCCGTGAAATCGCTTGCAGGATGATTGTAGAGCTCGTGCGGGGCTCCATTCTGCTCAATATGCCCGTCTCGCATCAGAATGACCCGGTCCGCCATAGTCATGGCCTCGGTCTGATCGTGAGTGACGTAGACCATGGTCATGCCGAGGCGCTGCTGCAGGCTGCGGATTTCTGTCCGCATCTCGTGGCGGAGCTTGGCGTCGAGATTCGACAGCGGCTCGTCCATCAGACAAACGGGCGCTTCTGCAATAATGGCACGGCCAAGGGCAACGCGCTGACGCTGGCCGCCCGAGAGTTGGGACGGTTTGCGCTCGAGCAGATGACTCAGGCCGACGATATCAGCCACCTTTTTGAGGCGCTCATCCCGCTCCGCTCGTCCTACACGGCGGACCTTCAATCCGAAGACGATATTCTCGGCTACATTGAGGTGGGGGAAAAGCGCATAGGACTGGAATACCATCGAGATGCGTCGCTCGGCAGGCGAAAGATGGGTTACGTCCCGCCCGCCGATTGTGATCGTGCCGGAATCGACCTCCTCAAGCCCCGCGATCAGGCGCAGAGTCGTGGACTTGCCGCATCCAGATGGGCCGAGGAGCACTAGGAGCGTACCTGCATCGGCTTTAAAGCTGATGCGGTTCACTCCCCCTACACCTCCCCAGGTTTTGGACACGGCGTCGACTACGATTTCGGACATTCACCTGGAACCTGTACTCGATGAAAGATGGAGAGACTTATTCTGTTCTTGCTTCCCAGAACGGGCTGACGGTTTTGCAGAGCATCTCGTCCTGGACTTTCCCAATAGGTGCGCTGCTTTCTCCTTTGGCCAAGCAAAGTGGCGAACAAATATTGAAAGCTTGTTTCGCTGCTGTGACAGTTGAAATCCGACTCGTCCGAGAAGCACGACGGCTGCCATTTCCAAGGCCAGGCACCTGCACGGACGTCGTCGTATTGTCCGGGACGAGGATGCCGCCCCATGTCCGCTGTGAGGCGCGGACATTGTCCTGAAAAAATCTGAGGCAAAGGCATCACCTTCGGACTTGTGTGAGCAGGTTATGCACCTTTCTGGAAGGCTAGGAGACCAAACTTGGGATATCAAGCATACTTATGTGGAATGTCCCAAAGGATTTGATGGGGCTACAACAAATTCCGTCATGTCAGGGAGGCGTGTGAGTGCATCTGCCCGAGGGCAAAAAGGCGTCTCGCCAACGACTGATCATAGCCGAGCTCGGCCTAAGTCCGGCTGTAAGGACATCGGATCTCGCCCGCCGGCTTGGCGTATCCGCCGAAACCGTGCGGCGCGATATCGACGAATTGACCCAGCGTGGGCTTGTGAGCCGTACTTATGGCGGTGCGGCCGGGCGCCAGCTGGGATTTCAGCCGGAGTTCCAGGATCGGGATACCCTTGCGGTTCGAGAGCGTGATGCGATCGCTCAAGTCGCTGTCGAGCTGGTCAAGGCGGGCGATGTCCTCATGATCGATTCCGGCTCGACAACCGCCCGCTTCGCCCAGGTTCTCGCGCAGAGAGCCGAGGGTATAACCGTAATCACCAATTGTTTTGCTGTAGCCCATGCTCTGGTCCAGCAAGGCAATTCTCGCGTCCTGTTCTGTCCTGGCGATTTCTCTTCGCGCGAGCGGGGAGTTTATGGTTCAGAGACCTGCGCCTACCTGAAACGATTCAATGCGGATATTGCCTTCATCGGCGCTAGCGGATTGACGATGGAGGGGCCGACAGACGTGGAGACGCAGGCCAGTTGGGTCAAGCGGACCATGCTTGAACGGGCCGAGCGCAGGGTACTCCTGGCAGATGCGACGAAATTCAACCGGCGCCATCTCGAACTTGTCTGTCCGCTCGATACGCTGACCGACATCGTTTCCGACCGCGCTCCGGAGGGGGCGCTCGCGACCGGCCTTTCAGCCATCAAAGTTGCCTTCCATATCGCACATCTCGGCGCCGTGTCGGAAGTCTAGACACATAAGAACGACGAACATCCGCTTCGCCGAGATGCGCGAATCAAGCGTGTAGAGAACAGCTGTCACGTCCCGCACGTCGGCCTGAGAAATGTCGCTTGCAGGAGATCCCGGCGGATACAGAACAAAATGACGGCGGTAAGGACTGTGACGGTCAGACAAACGACGCGAGGAATAAAGCCAGTTCCGATCAGGGCGGAAAGCCCGAGGGCAAGTCTGATGCCTGTGTCGATGAGCGCTGCGACGATCAAGGCTATGAATGTGGGCCAGTAATAGGCCCCGATGGAACAGGAACTCTCCGCTGCTCGTCCCCTAGGCGAGAGTCGAGCGAACTGTCGCTGGATTGGGCAGAGGCTGGCTGCCCATGAGCACGGAAAGCACGTGTCAGAGGACAATAAGGGCGAGGGGACTCAGCCAAGTGCGGCCGCTCTCGAACGTCGATCGGCCTTGCTCACCATGCAAGGGCCAAAAGGGCCGGGAAGGATATCTACAGAGCCAAGATCCGATACATCGGGCCCCGGCTGTGGGCTCAGCCGTGCTGATAGGCATATGGTCTTAGGGTCGGGTAAGCCTTGGCCTATAGCCGAAAAGGGTTTCGCTGCTAGATTCTCCGCAGGAGGCCTTGAGTCCATGACGAGCTATGAACCGCTGACCCTGCATGTCCCCGAACCCGCTGTCCGGCCGGGAGGGGCGCCGGACTTCTCAAATGTCAGGATCCCAAAGGCCGGCGCGGTTCCCCGCCCTGAGATAGACGCCGACCCTGAGAGCATTCGTGATCTCGCCTATTCGATCATCCGGGTCCTCAACCGCAACGGGGAGGCCGTCGGGCCATGGGCTGGCCTCCTGAGCGATGAGGAGTTGCTCGAAGGCATGCGGCATATGATGACCTTGCGGACATTCGATGCCCGCATGTTGACGGCGCAGAGACAGGGTAAGACGTCCTTCTATATGCAGCATCTCGGGGAGGAGGCCATCGGCTGCGCCTTCCGCAAGGCGCTTTCGCCCGGCGACATGAACTTTCCCACCTACAGGCAGGCGGGGCTCCTGATCGCCGGCGGCTATTCGATGGTCGACATGATGTGTCAGGTCTATTCGAATGCCCGCGACCCCCTCAAGGGACGTCAGCTGCCCATCATGTATTCCGCAAAGGATCACGGATTCTTCACGATTTCCGGAAATCTCGCGACGCAGTTCGTGCAGGCCGTCGGATGGGCGATGGCCTCTGCCATCAAGAACGACACGAAGATCGCAGCAGCCTGGATCGGAGACGGCTCGACGGCGGAATCGGATTTCCACGCAGCCCTCGTCTTCGCCTCGACCTATAAGGCGCCGGTTGTCCTCAATATCGTCAACAACCAGTGGGCCATCTCGACCTTCCAGGGCATTGCCAGAGGTGGCTCGGGCACGTTTGCGGCGCGGGGCTTAGGCTTTGGTCTTCCCTCCCTACGGGTCGACGGGAACGACTATCTTGCTGTCTATGCTGTCGCCAAATGGGCCGTGGAGCGTGCCCGCCGCAACCTCGGTCCCACCCTCATCGAGTATGTCACCTACAGGGTTGGCGCCCATTCAACCTCGGACGACCCCTCGGCCTATCGCCCGAAGACGGAATCCGACGCATGGCCCTTGGGCGATCCGATCATCCGGCTGAAGAACCACCTGATCGTTCGAGGCGTCTGGTCGGAGGAGCGCCATAAGCAGACAGAGGCGGAAATCCTCGATTCCGTGATTGCCGCGCAAAAGGAGGCCGAAAGCTACGGCACGCTGCATGCCGGCGGAAAACCTTCCGCACGCGACATGTTCGAGGGCGTCTATGCCGAGATGCCGCCTCACCTTCGCAAGCAGCGCCAGCAGGCGGGAGTCTGACCATGGCAAGAATGACGATGGTCGAGGCGATCCGTGATGCCATGGACGTGATGATGGCCCGGGACGACGATGTCGTGGTCTTCGGAGAGGATGTCGGTTATTTCGGCGGCGTATTTCGCTGTACGCAGGGGTTGCAGCAGAAGTACGGCAAATCGCGTTGCTTCGATACGCCGATCAGCGAGTCGGGGATTGTCGGCACCGCTATCGGCATGGCGGCCTATGGCCTGAAGCCCTGCGTCGAGATCCAGTTCGCCGATTACATGTACCCGGCTTACGATCAGATCGTCTCCGAGGCTGCGCGGCTGCGCTATCGTTCAAATGGCCAGTTCACCTGTCCCATGGTCGTGCGGATGCCGACAGGCGGTGGTATTTTTGGAGGGCAGACCCACAGCCAGAGTCCTGAAGCTCTCTTCACGCATGTTTCAGGCCTGAAGACCCTCGTTCCCTCCAATCCTTACGACGCCAAGGGCCTCCTGATCGCCGCGATCGAAGACCCCGATCCCGTCATCTTCCTGGAGCCGAAGCGCCTCTACAACGGGCCGTTCGATGGACATCATGATCGCCCGGTGACGCCCTGGTCGAAGCACGATCTCAGCGAGGTGCCAAGCGGCCACTTCACGATTCCACTGGGCAAGGCGAAGGTGGTGCGCGAGGGAACGGCCGTCACGGTTCTGGCTTACGGAACCATGGTGTTCGTCGCTCAGGCAGCGGCATCCGAAACGAATGTTGATGCGGAGATCATCGACCTGAGGACCCTGCTGCCTTTGGACATGGACACCATCGTGGCGTCCGTCAAGAAGACCGGGCGGTGCGTTGTCATCCACGAGGCGACACTCACATCAGGTTTCGGTGCCGAACTCTCCGCTCTCGTTCAGGAGGCTTGCTTCTATCACCTGGAAGCACCCATCGCGCGTGTGACCGGGTGGGACACGCCTTACCCGCACGCCCAAGAATGGGACTACTTCCCAGGACCTGCTCGGGTCGCGCGTGCTCTGATCGAAACCATGGAGGGCTGAGATGGGCGAGCACGTCATCAAAATGCCGGATGTGGGTGAGGGGATTGCCGAGGCGGAGCTGGTGGAGTGGCACGTCAAGGTCGGTGATCTGGTCCGGGAGGATGCTGTTCTCGCGGCCGTCATGACCGATAAGGCAACCGTCGAAATTCCATCTCCGGTCGAGGGAAAAATCCTGTGGCTTGGCGCCGAGGTCGGTGATGTCGTAGCGATCGGCTCACCCCTGATCCGACTGGAGATCGAGGGCGAAGGAAATGCCCCGGCGACACGACCGCAGGAGGCGCAGCATGAAGGGCCGCCTTCGGTAACGCCTGAGGCCTTGCAGAGTGCATCGAAACCAGTGCAGGCAGACAGGGCCGCAGAACATCCGAGGCAGCTGCCGCGAGAGGAAAATCCCCCGCCGCCGCGCCCTTCGGATCGAGAGCCCAAGCTGTCAACAGTTCGGGCCGAAGGGGAAAAGCCCCTGGCGTCTCCTTCTGTGAGGCAGCGGGCACGGGATGCTGGTGTCGACCTTCGCCAAGTGCCGGGCTCGGGTCCAGCCGGCAGGATCACGCATGAGGATATCGATGACTTCATCGCTCACGGGCGTCAGTCGTCGAAGGGGTATGGGCTTGTTCCGAATACGTCCGTTCAGGAGGTCAAGGTAATCGGGCTGCGGCGCAGGATTGCCGAGAAGATGGCGCTCTCGAAGTCGCGCATTCCGCATATCACCTATGTGGAAGAGGTCGATATGACGGCGCTGGAGGATCTGCGGGCAGCCCTGAACCAACAACGGCGGCAGGACCAGCCGAAACTGACCATTCTGCCTTTTCTCATGCGCGCCATGGTCAAGGCCATTGCCGAACAGCCGCACTTGAACGCGCACTATGACGATGAGGCGGGGATTGTCCGGCAGCATGGCGGCATCCATATCGGCATTGCAGCTCAGACGAGGGCGGGGCTTGTCGTTCCCGTCGTCAAGCACGTGGAGGCGCGGGACCTCTGGAGCTGTGGTGCTGAGCTCAACCGTCTGTCGGATGAAGCGAAGGCCGGAACTGCGACACGTGAGGACCTGACCGGCTCCACCATCACCATCACGTCCCTGGGCGCTATGGGCGGCATTGCAACCACGCCTGTGATCAATCATCCAGAGGTCGCCATCATCGGCGTCAACAAAATGGCGGTAAGACCTGTTTGGGACGGGTCGTCCTTCATTCCCCGAAAGATGATGAATCTCTCTTCCAGCTTCGACCACAGGGTTGTCGATGGCTGGGACGCGGCCGTCTTCATCCAGCGCATCAAGTCGCTTTTGGAAACGCCGGCGTTGATCTTCATGGAAGGCTGAGCTGATGAAGGATATTTCCTGCAAGCTGCTGGTCATTGGTGCAGGGCCGGGTGGTTATGTCTGCGCCATTCGGGCGGGCCAGCTGGGGATTGATACCGTCATCGTCGAGGCCGGCAAGCCGGGGGGGACGTGCCTCAATATCGGGTGCATTCCGTCCAAGGCACTGATCCATGCTGCCGAGGAGTACGACCGGGTCGTTCAATGGTCGGAGAATTCGTCCCCCCTTGGCATCTCAGTGTCCAAACCTGCTCTTGACCTTGCCAGAACGATGGCCTGGAAGGATGGCATTGTCGGACGGCTTAACGGCGGCGTTTCGACCCTCCTCAAGAAGGCCAAGGTGAAGATCGTTCAAGGTTGGGCGACGTTTCGCGACGGGAAAACGATTGCCGTCGAGACCGAGACGGGCCTGCAGCTCATCCGGGCCGAGAATGTGGTGATTGCAACAGGTTCCGCTCCTGTCGAGCTGCCGATCCTGCCCTTTGGCGGACCCATCCTCTCCTCTAAGGAGGCCTTGTCCCTCACAGAAGTGCCGGAGCGTCTCGTCGTGATCGGCGGTGGCTATATCGGCCTTGAATTGGGTACGGCATTCGCCAAGCTGGGTTCGCAAGTGACGGTAGTCGAGGCGCAGGCGCGGATCCTGCCCCAATACGATGCGGAGCTGACGCAGCCTGTCTCCAAACGACTGCAGGAACTCGGAATCAAGGTCATGATCGGTACCTCTGCTGCGGGGTTCGACGTAAAGGCCGGAGATCTAATCGTTCGGACAACAGAGGGCAGCGAAGACCGGCTTCCAGCGGACAAGGTTCTTGTGACTGTCGGAAGGCGGCCTGCAACGGAAGGATGGGGAATGGAGGAACTCGTCCTCGACCTGGATGGGCGCTTCATCCGGATCGATGACAGGTGTCGTACATCCATGCGGGGGATCTATGCCATCGGGGATGTGACGGGAGAACCTATGCTGGCTCACCGCGCCATGGCTCAGGGGGAAATGGTTGCGGAGATTATCGCCGGACATCAACGGATATGGGACAAACGGGCCATGCCGGCTGTCTGCTTCACCGATCCGGAGATCGTCTCGGTCGGCATGAGTCCTGGGGAGGCGCGCGCGGGGCAGCATGAGTTCATAACGGGACATTTCCCGTTCACGGCGAACGGACGTGCCATGACAAAACTTGGCGAGCAGGGTTTTGTGCGCGTGATCGCCCGGGCGGACAATCACCTCGTTCTCGGCATCCAGGCCGTTGGCCAGGGTGTATCGGAGCTCGCCACCGCATTCGCTCTGGCGCTCGAGATGGGAGCCCGCCTGGAGGACATTGCCGGGACGGTTCATGCGCATCCCACACAAGGGGAAGGCTTCCAGGAAGCAGCCCTCAAGGCTCTCGGCCACGGCCTCCACATCTGAGAGGCATATTCGCTGGCATACATCGCAGGAGCGCTCAGCCAGAGCGGGACAGAACCAGTCCTGCAAAGATCAGGGCTGCCGCAAGCAGGCGTTGCCATGATATGGCGTGAACGGGGAGACCGAACGCGCCAATTGCATCCAGCACGAGGGCGGCAATCAGCTGTCCGAAAACGAGGGCCGCGATGGTGCTCACAGCCCCGAGCTGAGGAACGCCCCAGATGACGACCGCGACATAGAAAGCGCCGAGCACGCCGCCCAGCCAGGACCACCAGGGTGCAGCGGCCAGAACAGAGCCCGCTGGCCATTCACCCCGTGCCACGCTGATGATGCAAAGAACCAGGAACCCGATCCCGAATGAGAGGCAGGCCGCCTGCAGCGGATCGCCTAGCACCCTCGCGAGTGCGGCGTTGACGGGAGCCTGCGCGGCCAGCATGGCGCCACCGGCAACGATGCCCAGGAAGGGGAGCAGGATCGATAGGTTCATGACAGTCTCCAGCCAGCGGGCGATTCCTCAGATGTGCGGCCGTGGTCGTCCGAACTGCCTTCACGTGTCAATAATGGGGAGGGGGTGGTTCGGTTCTGGGAGGAGCACCGACCTTCTCCTCCGCCTCCTTGACCCGGTCGATAAGGTTCGCGATCTGCCGGGTGAGGCTGTCGATCTGCTTCCACTGCGCCAGTACGGTCTGGTTGAGGTCATCGAGGGCCTGATCCTGATAGGCGATGCGGATCTCCAGGGCATCGATGCGGGAATGGGGATCGCTCGTGTCGCTCATCGGTCGGCTTCCGTATCCTGAGGGGCCGCGGATGGCATTTCGACAAGGCCGTGCCCGAGGCCAATACGCTCGTCGAAGACGAAACAGGCGCCTCGCCACCGGCTTTCGGCTTCCGGGATCTCCTCCAGATATTTCAGGATGCCGCCTTTGAGGTGATAGACCTCTTCGAAGCCCTGAGCGCGCATGAAGGCGCTGGCTTTCTCGCACCGAATGCCGCCTGTGCAGAACATTGCTACTTTCTTGTGCCGTTCAGGGTCGAGGTTCCTCTCGACGAAGTCGCGGAATGCGCTGAAGCGCGGGAGTCGGGGATCGACAGCCCCCTCGAATGTGCCCATCGCGACCTCAAAGTCGTTACGGGTATCGATCAGGATCACCTCAGGATCCTCCAGGAGCCGGTTCCAGTCGGAGGCTGACACATAGGTGCCGACGACTTGCGTGGGATCTACGGTCGGGTCTCCGATCGTGACGATTTCCTTCTTGAGCCTGACCTTGAGGCGCCCGAAGGGCATTGCCTCCGCCTGTGAGAATTTCAACTCGAGATTGTTGAGGCGTCCGCCGAACAAGGGACCGTCGCACAGTTCCAGAATGAAAGAGTCGATACTATCAGTTGTGCCGGCGACCGTGCCGTTGATGCCCTCGTGGGCGAGGAGCAGGGTCCCCTTCAGCCCGAGCCTTTCGCATAGCCTGAAAAGCGGCTCCCTGATCTGCGGAAAATCGGGGAGAGGGGCAAACTGATAAAGAGCGGCGACTTTGTATGTCATTGCGGTGCATTACCAGCCCCCTGGGCGAGGGGAAACCCTCCCCTAGACCAACACTTTACTCGCGAGGCCTCCCGCCGTCATGCCACGGTGCAGGCTCTTCAGAGCGAGATCCTTCCAGGCGTCGGCGTCAGGAAAGAAGCCGGCCTTGGGCATGCGTCATTATCGCCCAGATATCCCGGTGAAACCGAAATCCCCGCCTGACCTTGAAATCATTCGGATTTGGCTCGGTTCCTGCCTTTTCTTAGCTTTGGGCGCGTCTTTCGTCGCAGTTGCGTTCATCACTCCTTCATGATGGTAGGTCTACGTTCGGGTTTGCTTCCATATATCGTTGAGGAAGTGGCGGTTCGGCCATGATCTCGCTTTCCATCCTTGCTCTCGGGTCTCTGACTGAGCAGGCGCGTTCGTCCTGCCTTGCCGCCTTTGAGCATGGAGCCGGCGCGGCCGAGCGCGAACGCATAAGCCGCCTGAGGCGCGAAGAGGACCGGCTGTCATACGGGCTCTCGCATGGCTTTCTGCGCCTGGCCCTTGCGGCCGAGGCCGGGCAGGCGCCCCAGGATCTCACGATCGAGGCTTCACCGAGTGGGAAGCCCGTTTGCCGCGGTGGCCCCCATTTCAACATGAGCCATGCGGGTGATTATATCGTGGTTGCCGTGTCCCGTGAGCGGGAGGTTGGGGTAGATGTCGAGGTCCTGCCCCGGAGTCACGATGCGACCAGGCCTGTTTCGATTGCCGTGTCCGAGGAGGATCTGCGCCTCCTGCCTTACCTAGCCGAGAGAAGAGATCGGGCTGAAACCATGCTCTGGTCGATCAAGGAAGCCGCCCTGAAGCTGACAGGCGACGTCATGGTCGATCCGGGACACATGGCAGCTCGTCAAATCGGCGAGGGCATTTTTCGGGTTGCACCATCGCGAGCCGCGAGGGCGCCAATCCATGATGCTTTCGTTCGCCAGATCCGGCTCGATGAACATCATGTGCTCTCTCTTGCGACCTATGAGTCTGTTGCCCTTTCCCAAATCGCGGAAGCTCCCGCGTGTTGGCGCGGCCCACCGGTTCCGAACATTGCCATGCGGACGGACCAGTTCGCCGGACGCTCTATGGAACTTAGCCTTTGAAACACCAAAACGTTGCTCCCATGTTTAATCCTCTTCGCGGCCCCGCTCGCCCAGAATTCCTGCGTGACGAGGTCCTGTCCGAGATCTTCGAGGCCTCGGTGCAAAGTGCCCCTGGCAAGCTTGCCGTCATCGACGGTGAGGTTCGTCTCTCCTACCGCGAGTTGAACAAGCGCGCCGATGCCGTGGCCGGCGGCCTCGTCGCGGCCGGCATAGGGCCCGGTGACGTTGTGGGGCTCTGGATGCCGCGGGGATCCGACCTCCTCATCGCACAGATTGCCATCACGAAGGCCGGGGCTGCGTGGCTGCCCTTCGACTCCGAGGCCCCCGTGGAGCGGATCGGGGCATGCCTGCTGGATGTCGGCGCCAAGGGCATCCTCGTTGCGGACGGATGGGAGCCACGGGTGGCATCCCTTGGGATCGCCGCCTTCGCGCCGCATACTCTCTCATCAAGGGCCGAAGGGCCTTTGCCGGATGCCCGGAGCCGAGGCCTCACGCCCGATCATACCGCCTATGTGATCTATACGTCTGGCTCCACGGGAAAGCCGAAGGGGATTGCGGTCACCCATCGCAATATCTGCCACTACCTGAGAGCTTCGAACGCCGTTTACGGCATCCATGGGGACGACGTCGTATTCCAGGGCTGCTCCGTAGCCTTCGACCTTTCGATGGAAGAGATCTGGGTGCCGTATATGGCAGGTGCCAGTCTCTGGGCGGCGCGGCAGGAGCTCTTGAGCGACACAGAGGCTCTGGCGCGCACCATGCGGGACGCCGGCGTGACGGTCATCGACACCGTTCCGACGCTGCTATCCATGCTCGGAGACGAACTTCCTTCGCTGCGCCTGGTGATCCTTGGCGGCGAGGCCTGTCCGCCTGCACTCGTCGCGCGCTTTGCGGCGAACGGCCGACGCCTCTTCAACAGCTACGGTCCTACGGAGGCGACTGTAGTCGCCACCATGGCGGAGCTGAAAGCCGGCGATCCCGTTACCATCGGCCGCCCTATCCCGAACTACACCTGTTACGTGGTGGATGAGGCTCTGGGGCTCGTGGCACCCGGCGTGCAGGGGGAACTGCTCATCGGCGGACCGGGAATTGCCGCCGGCTATGTGGGCCGAACAGACCTGACGGCAGAGAAGTTCATTCCCAATCCGTTCGATTCCGATGGTTCCGATCCGGTCCTGTACCGCTCGGGCGATGCAGTCGCGATCGACGAGAATGGTCGCATCGTATTTCAGGGACGTATCGACGATCAGGTGAAGATCCGTGGATTCCGGGTCGAGCTTGGCGAGATCGAGAGCGTGCTGGCGAGCTTCCCGGGTATTTCGCAGGCGGCTGTCATCCTGCGTCAGGACGATGGGATCGATCGCCTCGTGGCGTTCCTGCTGCCACAGCGAGGGATCCAACCCGATCCGACCCAGCTCAGGCTGGCTCTGCACGAGCGTCTGCCTGCCTACATGGTCCCGGCTCACTTCGAAACCGTTGCTGATCTGCCGCGCTTGGCGGCCTCGGGAAAGGTCGATCGTAAGGCCCTCAAAGCCTGCGCTCTGACGGCTCCCATCGTCGCTTTGGACCAGGACGAGCCCGCAACGAAGACCGAAGCAGCGCTTCTTGCCGCTTCAAAGCGGGTCTTCCCGAACCAGGCCGTTCCATTGGAGGCTGATTTCTTTCTTGATCTGGGAGGCCACTCGCTTCTTGCTGCGCGGTTCGTGTCTTTCGTGCGTGAGAGCCGACACCTGTCCTCTATTACGCTCCAGGATGTCTATACGGGACGCTCATTGCGCAAGATCGCAGAGCGCCTGGATGCCCGTCTTGTAGACGAGGAGGCCGGTGCGTCCGTCACGGGTTTCGATCCGCCGCCGCTCTTGCGCCGGATCCTCTGCGGCATGGCGCAGGCTGCGGCGCTTCCACTTCTTCTCACGCTGATGTCGGCGCCCTGGCTGTGCATCTTCATCAGCTATACCCTCATCACGGGCGATGATGCCTCCATCGTGCTCGACACGGCGCTGATCTTCGTCGCCTACATGATGGTGAACGTCTTTACGACCTTCTTCGCCGTCGGGGCGAAATGGCTGATCATTGGTCGCATCAAGCCCGGCCGATACCCGCTATGGGGCGTCTATTACTATCGCCTCTGGCTCGTTCAGCGGCTCTTGAGTCTGGTCCACATGAAGTGGTTCCAGGGGTCTCCCGCTATTCGCATTTATCTTCGGCTCCTTGGCGCAAAGGTCGGTAAGGAGGCGCTCATCGCCGAGATCGACGCCGGAGCTTTCGATCTGGTGACCATCGGGGATCACGCCAGTATCGGCGGGAAGGTTACCATTTCCAATGCGCGGGCCGTTGGGAACGAATTGATCATCGGTTCGGTCGAAATCGGGCGCGATGTGTCCATCGGCTCGTCCTGCGTCATCGAGGACGACGTGACGATCGGCGAGGGAGCCGAGTTGGCCGATCTCTCGGCTCTGCCAGCCGGCACGAAGGTCGGCGCTTGGGAGGCTTGGCGCGGTTCGCCTGGAAGGAAGGTAGCGGATGTCGACCCGTCGCACCTGCCCCGTCCGGCCGAGGCGGGTCCGATCCGCCGGATGTCGCTGACGGCATTTTTCATTGCCATGCTGGTGATTGCACCGCCGATTGCGCTGATCCCGATCGTTCCGGCCTTCCACCTGATGGAAATGGTCGACACGGTCATCAACCCCATCATCGGCATTCATTACCTCTACTACATGCCGCTCCTGGCGATGCCGGCCGCCGCGATCATGATCTTTGCGACCGTCCTGCTGATCGCTGCCATCCGGTGGATCATTCTGCCTCGGCTGAAGGCTGGCGTGTATTCGGTCTATAGCGGCCTCTATGCCCGCAAATGGGTCGTCAGTCTCGCGACGGAAGTCATGCTGGACGTTCTGTCTTCGCTCTTCGCGACGGTGTACATGCGGGCCTGGTACCGTCTGATGGGGGCCAAGATCGGGAAGGGATCGGAGATCTCCACCAATCTGGCAGGCCGTTTCGACCTCATCGATCTCGGCGACCAGAACTTCATCGCAGACGATGTTGTCCTCGGAGACGAGGAAATGCGTCGCGGGTGGATGACGCTCGGGACGGTCAAGACAGGATCCCGGGTGTTCATCGGAAATGACGCTGTCGTTCCGCCCGGCTATGCGATTGAGAACGGTGCGCTGATCGGCGTCAAGTCAAAGCCTCCGGAAGGTGGCAATGTTGGAGCGGACGAGACTTGGTTCGGCTCTCCTCCGATCCAGCTGCCTGTCCGCCAGCGTTTCAATGCTGCGGTCGCCGACACTTATGAGCCGCCGCGGCGTCTCAAGATCGTGCGTGCTCTGTTTGAAGGCTTCAACATCACGCTCCCGACGGCACTCTTCATCACCTTCGCGACGATGGCCATGGAAGTGCTCGCTCCCTCTGTGCTTCAGAAGCACTGGGGAACGGCGTTTGTCCTCTGCGTGGTGGCCAGCGTCGTCATTGCTGTCGGGCAGCTTCTGACCGCTGCCGCCTACAAATGGCTATGGATGGGCACCTACAAGCCGACCATGCGCCCCATGTGGTCCTGGTGGGCACTGCGCACGGAAGCCGTTGCCGTGATGTATTGGGGAATGGCCGGGAAGGGCATCCTCGATCATTTCCGCGGAACGCCTTTCCTTCCTTGGGCGCTTAGGCTTTTCGGGACCAAGACCGGTAAGGGCATCTACATGGACTCGACGGATATCACCGAGTTCGATTGCGTCACGATTGGCGATTATGCAGCGATCAATGCCAATGCCTGTCTGCAGACGCATCTCTATGAAGATCGTCTGATGAAGGTTGGGCGGGTTCATGTAGGCGCGGGCGTCTCGGTCGGCTCCGGCTCAACCGTTCTGTATGACACGGAACTCGGGGCATTCTCGAAGCTCGGCCCCCTGACTCTCGTGATGAAGGGCGAAGCCATCCCGGCTGGAAGTGAATGGTACGGCTCTCCTGCGCAGGCGCGCTCTCGAAATGTCGCAGAAAGAACCTCCCAGCCGGAGCGGCTCGAAATTGCATAGGCGTGCTGCGCGCCACATCTGAAAGACTGCCACGAAAGAAGCCCGGACATGATCTGTCCGGGCTTTTTCTTTGAGCCTTGGGAGCTGCGCGAGGCCGCTCCGCCATGTGGTGGGTTTAGTATTCGTAGGCGGGCTCGAAGGAGCCTTTAGTGAGCCCAGCCTTGCGCCTTCGACACCAGGAAATCGCGGAAGACCTGGACGCGTGCAACCGAACGCATTTCCTCCGGATAGACGAGATAGGTGTCGAGCGAGGGCATCTCGATGTCGCGCAGAATCTGAACGACATTGGGCTTTCCCTCCATCGCATAAGCCGGAGCCATGCCGACGCCTGCGCCATATTCGATGGCGTGGCGCAAAGCCAGGCTGTCATTGACCACCAGATGCCTTGGCCGCGGATCCTTCGCGTCACGTCCCAGAACGGCAAGCTGGTGAACGGCAAGGACGAAAGGCGGCTGATTCCCGCCGAGACAAAGGATCCGATGGTTGTCGAGATCATCCACGGTCTTAGGCTCGCCGAAGCGTTCCAGATAGGCGAGGGATGCGTAGGCATGATAATGCACAGTGAACAGCCGGCGCTGAATGAGGTCCGGCTGGGCGGGTCGGCGTAGCCTGATCGCGACATCCGCTTCTCGCATGGCGAGATCGAGTTCCTCATTCGTGACGATCAACTGGATGTTGACGTCCGGATAGAGTTCGATGAACTCGGAAATTCGTTGTGCGAGCCATATGGCTCCCAACCCAACAGTGGCAGTGACCTTGAGATTGCCGGCAGGCAATTGGCTCGTCTCGGTCAGCCGGCTGCGGGTCGATTCCAGCCGCATGAGCATTTCCTGCGCGGCTTGGAAGAGAACGTCACCTTGTTCGGTCAGGAGGAGGCCGCGAGCGTGGCGGTGAAAGAGAGGAACCTTCAGTTCGTGCTCAAGCGCGCTGATCTGCCGGCTTACCGATGACTGATTGAGGCCCAGGCGTTCGCCCGCGCGGGTAAAGCTGCCAGCCTCGGCAACTTCGTAGAACAACCGGATCTTGTCCCAATCCACGCTCGCCCTCCAACTCCTTTAAGAGGGATGCCATTCAGATCCTCTCTTGTCATCAAGAAAGAGGACACTGTTCCGTCTTGCAAGACGCCGCATTCACTTCAGCGATCCTGTCGGTCAGTACTCCCACTCAGCCCCGACGCCAACGGAGGTGCTGCCATTCGCACCGACCTCACCCTGAATTCGTATCCTGCGTGTTACGTCGATGTCGACACTGACTCCGCTCTGCTCTGCGGAGGCCCCTGCCTTTACGCCGACGCTGACGCGATCGCTCAGAGCCTTGGAAATCCCGACGGCTGGGCTTCCATCCGCACCGAAGGAAATGTCCAGTCCCTGCACGCCGAGAGATTTCCGAAGGCTTTCAAAGACGTCGTCGCCGCCACCGCCGGCAAATTGTGCGGCAACCTGGGCGAGCTGTAGAGCCTGTCCAACGGAGAGGCCGCCAGAGGCCTTTGAGAAGAGAATGCGCGACAAAACCTCATCCTGTGGCAGGTCGGGATCAGACGAGAATGTGAAGCGCGGCTCACGCGCGGTTCCCGTTACAAAGACCTGGGCTGTCACATCGCCAGCCCGTGTCTCGGCTGCGAAATCGAGCGCAG